>JADHED010000080.1_pt1 | contig 135472 bp, 115 predicted proteins | sample 8952041 | NCBI WGS metagenome assembly JADHED01 (sample SAMN16124423, study PRJNA663239) | bioreactor sludge metagenome | isolation source: sludge (control) | place: India:Bengaluru | collected 2018-09-08 | reverse complement strand
CATGCCGCGGGTCCAGGCAAGGCCTGGACCCGGCAACAATCTTCGAGGTACGTCTGTTCGATTGACGCTGTCGGGTGTGGTACAATCTCCCCTCGTTGCCCGCCCCACCAACCCTGGAGTACGACATGCGGTTCTCCCTCGCGCTCGCATTCGTCATCCTGGCCGCCGGCGCCGCCGTCGCCCTGGACCTCAACACCCGTCCCGTCGGACCGGTCCAGACCTGGGAGGCGACGGATCTCGCCCGCTTCGACCCCGCCTGGGTGCACGTCAAGTTCACGGAGGGGTCCGAGGTGAGCGTCGCCGACGGCCGCCTCGTCGGCCGCGATGCCGCGCCGGCGAATGCCGTGCTCGGCGGCGCGCTCGCGGTGCGCCGCACCTTCGCCGGCGACCCCGCCACCATGCGCGAGTGGAAGCTACGGGGCGAGGCCGCCAGCGGCCGCGTCGGCCCCGATCTCTCGCTCTGGTTCGACGTCCAGCTGCCCGCCGACCGCGCGGGGCTCGCGAGCGTCGTCAATGCGCTGAACGCACTCCCGGGCGTCGAGATCGCCCATCCCGCCGCGGTGTGCGAGCCCGCCGTCGTCCGGAGCGAGCCGATCTCCCCGCGCCTCCTGCCCACGCCGAGCTTCGCCAGCCAGCAAGGCTACCTCTACGCGACGCCGGTCGGCCTCGACGCGCCGAGCGCCTGGGCGGTCGCCGGCGGCCGCGGCGGCGGCATGCAGTTCATCGACGTCGAGCTGGCCTGGATCTGGGGACACGAGGATTTCGGACAGCTCCTCCAGTTCTATCAGGGCGGCATAGGCACCACGGGTTACGAGGATCACGGCACCGCCGTCCTGGGCGAGATCATCGGCGCGAACAACGCCTTCGGCGTCACGGGCTTCGCCAGCGAGACGCGCTGGGGCACGGTGGGCGTCACCGAGGGCGAGTGGCCGACGGTCCCGCATTACTTCCTCGAGGCCGCCGAGGCGCTGCGCCCGGGCGACGTGTGGCTCATCGAGCTGCAGATGTATCCGCCCAACCGCGGCGCCACGCCGATGGAATGGCTCCAGGTCAACTACGACGTCATCTGGACCAGCTGCTGGTCGCTGGGCGTGGTGTGCATCGAGGCCGGCGCCAACGGCCAGGAGAACCTGGACGCGTCGTACTGGAACGGCGTCTTCGACCGCAACGTCCGCGACTCCGGCGCCGTGATGGTGGGCGCCGGCACCCCGACCGGCCGCATCGCCGAGTGGTTCACCAACTACGGCAGCCGCATGGACGTCCACGCCTGGGGCTCCAGCATCGTCACCACCGGCTACGGCGACCTCTACAGCGGCGGCAACGTCCAGACGGAGTACACGGCGACCTTCGGCGGCACCTCCGGCGCGTCGCCGATGATCGTCGGCAGCTCGCTGTGCCTGCAGGGCATCGCGCGCGCCAACCTCGGCGCGCCCCTCACGCCGGCGGCCCTGCGCCAGCTCCTGCACGACACGGGCATCCCCCACCTCGACGGCGTCAAGCACATCGGGCCGCGGCCGGACCTCGGCGCGGCCGTCGAGCAGATGCTCTCCCTCACGGCGGTCGAGGCCGAGCCTACGCGCGACGGGCTGACGTTGCTCGGGGCGCACAGTCCGTTCGCGGGCGAGACGACGGTGCGGTTCCGCCAGGCGCAGCCGGGCCCCTCGCGCCTCGTCATCTACGACGTCGCCGGCCGCCGCGTGCGCGCCATCGACGGCGCCGCGTCGGCCGCGGGACCGGGCCAGCTCCGGTGGGACGGCCGCGACGCGGCGGGCCGCGAGGTCAGCGGCGGCGTCTACGTCTTCCGGCTCGAGGCAGGCCACGAGGTGGTCACGGGGCGAGTCGTCAAGGTGAGGTGAGGGGGACCCAAAACGGACAATAGTTCCTGATACGACGGATTTTTATAGAAATCCGTTGACCTCGTCTTGCGCATATGTATGATACAGGTACGGTAACCGCAAAATAGCGATGCATCTGTCGACGAATTTTTTCTGCCCGCCTTTCCGTCAAGGAGGATCACGACATGACAACCGTCCTGTCCCGCCGCCCGCTGGCTGACCATCCCCTGTTCTCGCCGACCAGCTCCCTGGACCGGCTGCTGCGACCCGCGGACATCCGCTTCAGCGGCGGCCTCGACGGCGCCGTCCGCATCGAGATCACGTTCCGCAACACGACCGACGCGCCGTCGCCGACCATGATGGCCCGCATCGAAGCCGCCCCGCTCGGCGCCTTCGTGCGCGGTGTCCCCATCGCGTCGATTCGGGTGCCCCGTCTCCATCCCGGCGAGTCGTGGGTGTTCACGCGGCGCGTCCCCTACACGCCCCCGACGGCGAACCAGGGCGGGCGAGCGTCCATCGGCGCCAACCGCGTCACCGCCGCCGGGCTGCCCGCGGACCCCCTGCACGAACTCGGCTGCGGCGGCGTTCACTGGGCCGGCAACATCAACGTCTTCGTCGGCGAGCAAGTCGTGGAACGGCACGTGGCCATGGCGCTGCGCGCGTATCCCGGCATCGTCAATCTGGTGAAGTTCTTCGTTGGCTCCGGTCCTGACTCCTACCGTTTCGAGTTGAGCGGAGACGGAACCGCGTGGGAGCCCGGGATCTTCGTCGCGAACTCCGCGATGCAGGACGACCCGGACGACACGACTCTGCTGGAGGTTGGCCCCGGATCCTGGATCGACGTCCTTCAGCGGACGCGGGCGCGTATGATCTTCACGCCGCCGGCGGGATGCCGCGAGGGCTCGCTCGACGTCGTGGTCACGCAGCGCTCGTCGGGCCGCACCGCGCGGGTCGAGTTCTCCTTCGCGCACGACGCCGAGGGGCCGGGCTGCTACACGCTGTAGGGCATCTCACGCCGTGACCCACGCCGCGACCACCTCGCCGATGTAGGCGCGATGGTAGTCCCGCTGTGGGTAGAGCTTCTCGAGACCGGGGTCGAGGAAGCGCGCGGGGTCGACGTCGAACGTGGCCAGCACGCGTCCCTCCAGCACGAGCGACGACCCGGCCACTCGCGGCACCTCCACCGCGGCCGAAGACTCGGGGCGCAGATCGGCGGCCGCCCACTTGTCGGTGTCGCGTCCCGAGCGCGAGCCGCACAGGTCGAGCGCGGCCTTCATTGTTGGCGGCAGGAAGCAGAGCGTGAACTCGGGATGCGCCTCGAGCAAGCCGTAGGTGTGGCGCGTCGGCCGGACGTAGACCGTCGCCACGGGCCGGTTCCAGAGCGTGCCCAATCCGCCCCACGACACGGTCATCGGGTTGGGCCGCTCGCGGCCGGCGACCAGCAGGGCCCACTCCTCGTCGAGGAGGTGGAAGGGACGCAGCTTCAGCTCTGCGGGGTCGATTCTCTGCATGACATCCTCGCTACGCCCGCGCGAAATCGATGAACCCGCGCTGCGGATCGGTGTCGATGAGTTGCACCCGCACCCGATCGCCGACGTCCAGCCCTGCCTGGCCTCGTTCGACACGACCCTCGACGGGCGGGTCGAAGATACGCACCCAGGTCCCCTTGGGCGAGGCGCCGGTCACGATGGCGTCGAACTTGCGCCCGATCTGTCCCTCGAGCAGGCAGGCCGCCGCGGCCTTGTTCAGCAGCCGCTCCACCTTTTGCACATCGTCCTCCCGCTTCGTGCAGTGGGCGGCGAGCGCTTGCAGCTGCGCGTCGGTGTAGGGGACGGGCTGTCCGGCCAGGGCCGCCTTGAGCAGCCGCTGCGTCAGGAGATCCGGGTAGCGCCGATTGGGCGCCGTCGAGTGGGTGTAGTCGCTCACCGCGAGACCGAAGTGGCCGGTCACGTCCTGTCCCGGCCGGCTGGCCACGTACTCCCCCCTGCCCAGCAGCTTGATCACCGTGAGCGATAGGTCGGGGAAACGCAGCGCATCCACGGCCCGACGCCGCAGCAGGAACGCGTGCAGCGCCCGCGCGTCGGGCTCCGGCGGGAGATCCTCCCCCAGTTCATGGGCGACCTCGACGATGCGCGGCCAGCGCTTGGGCGACCGCACCACGCGGCGCATGACCGGGAAGTGCTTCTCTGCCAGGAAACGCGCCGCCGCCCCGTTGGCCGTGATCATGAAGTCCTCGATCAGTTCCTTGGCGCGGTTCGGCTCCTCGCCCGCCAGACCGCTCACCGCGTCGCCCTCGAAGAGCGCGCGCACCTCGATGGTCTCGAGTTCCAGGGCTCCCCGCTCCTGCCGGTACTCCCGCAGGCGCTGGGCCGCCTGGTCCTGCAGCCGGAGATTCTCGGCCAACCCGGGGACGACGCCGATGCCCGTCGGCATCTCGACCTTGCCCTCGAGCCACGGCCCCACTCCCGAGTAGGCGAGCTGGACCTGGTTGTGCACCGCGGCCCTCGAGAACGCGAACGACTCGACCACCCCTTCGCCCCGATCACCATCTCGACGACGACCGCCAGGCGGTCCTGATGGGGATTGAGCGACGTGAGGTCGGTGCTCAACTGCTCGGGCAGCATGGGGAAGATCGCCGGTGGTGTGTAGATCGACGTCGTGTTGGCGCCGGCGTGCCGGTCCACGGCCGACCCCGCGGCCACCAGCGCGCTGACGTCCGCCACGGCGATCAGCACCTTGATGGCGTTGCCGGGAAGGGACTCGGCCACGGTGAGCTGATCCAGGTCGCGGGAGTCGTCGTTGTCGATCGAGCACCAGGGAAGATTCCGCAGGTCGCGCACCCCGTCGGGGAAGGGGGACGACGGCGCGACGGCGCGTTCCGCCTCGGCCATCGCCGCCGGCGGGACGTCGGGCTCGAGCCCGCGTTCGGCCATCACCCGTCTCGCCAGATGCAACAGGAACCCTCGCTGCTCTCCTCTTGCCACGCTCATGTTCGACTCCGAATCGGCAACGGGTGGTCACCTCGACGCTGGACGGCCGGCGAGTCCTCCCAATGTACCATCGACAGGCAATTCGGCCGCGCGCTATCCTCCAGCGCCGGACACGGGCAAGGCCCGCCGCCACGAGAGAGGTGCCGATGACCGCCGACCCGACCCGTCGCGCGACATTCGTCCTGAGCGAGCTCGAGAAGCGCCTCCTGCTACGCATCGCGAATCGTCTGCCTCGCTGGGTTCTGCCCGATCACCTCACCCTGCTCGGCATGTTCGGCTCCGCATTGATCACGACGGCGTACGTGCTGTCCAACCAGGCGTCGTGGTGGCTGTGGATCGCCAGCCTGGGCTTCGTCGTCAACTGGTTCGGCGACAGCCTCGACGGCACGACGGCTCGCGTCCGTCGCATCCAGCGCCCGCGTTACGGCTTCTACCTCGACCACCTGACCGACGCGTTCTCGACGCTGGCGATCGGCCTCGGCCTCGGCCTGTCGCCGTACATGCTGCTCGCCGTGGGCCTGGCGATCGTGGTCGGCTACCTGATCCTCTCGATCAACGTGTACCTCGAGAGCCAGGTCCTGGGCGACTTCCGCTACGGGTACGGGGTCATGGGACCGACCGAGACCCGCCTCATCCTGATCGGCCTCAACACCCTCGCCGTCCTCGTGGGCCCCATCCCGCACACGGTGTTCGGCGTCCGGGCCACGGTCTTCGATCTCTTCGGCCTCGCCGCCGTGGGCGGCATGCTGCTCATGCTGGCGCGGCGGGTCACCCGCAACCTGCGCAACCTGGCACGACTGGAGCCGGCGAACACGGTGCGGGAGGACTGATTTCGATAAGAACGCTAGCACGAATTGAATTGCGGGTATCAGCAAAACCTGATTTAGGCGCGTTTGAGCCCGGACCTTTCTGCAATGTGACTGAGAATGGCGCAAGTACTCCACTGACAGGCGACTACACTAGGTCTCCGGAGCTCATCCGTTTGGGGTTTACAGAGGCACTAATGTTTGTTATAGTACGCATTATGCGAACTATAGGGAGACTTTATGGCTTTCGAAACCCAGTTCGACCCGGCGCTGAGGCTGCTGGACGGACGCCTCGCTCTGGCGGGGTCTAACCGCTTCAACTTCGTGGTCTGTGGCGGCACCGCCCTCGTCGCAATGGGGCTCGTCGAGCGGGCCACGAGGGACGTGGATATCGTCGCCTTGGCGGACGACGACGGCGGACTGGTCGATCCGGCGCCGTTACCTGATCTCCTAGTGCGGGCCGCCGTGGAGGTCGCCGAGGACTTGTCCCTGCCGCGCGATTGGCTGAACAACGGGCCCAGCAGCGGCGATGGTGGACTGTTCAGGCTGGGACTTCCGTCCGGATTCGCTTCGCGCCTGACGTGGCGGCGATATGGAGACCGGGTCACGGTCGGATTCGTAGGCCGCGTCGATCAGATCCACTTCAAGCTCTACGCGGCCGTCGATCAGTCCGGCGGCTACCACGCAGCGGACCTGCTCGCGCTGGCCCCCTCCGAAGAGGAATTGCTCGCCGCTGCTGCCTGGACACGGTCACACGACCCGTCTGAGGGTTTTCGGGCCAACTTGCAACGTTTCTTCAGGGAGTTCGGTCATGCGAGCCTCGCCGATCGCGTTTAAAGGCGCCGTCCAAGAGAAGATCCTCGCCATGGTCTGGCGTCAGTGGTCGGCCATCGGCCTGCCGGGCTACAACGACACGCAGGAAGCAAGGGTGATCGATCCAGAGGCCCTGCTGCTGCTCACCATGACCGTGGGCCGTCAGGACATGCGCCTCTTTGACGAGGTGCTCCGTTGGCTGCGCGTCAACGGTGCGCTGCTGAATGTGCAGCGCCTCCAGAACCTCGCCGCCCAGTCTGGCGACGTGCCAAGAGCGACGCTGGCGGCCGTGGCCGAGTTGCTCACCGCCGACAGCACCATGGCGCCCAAGTGGAGGGGCCTGGCCTCGCGGTGGTCGTTGCAAAAAGAGTTGCCCCTGTTCCTGCTCCGTGACGGTCGTCCGTTACCCAGGCCCGAAACTGCCGACGAGGTGTTCCGACGCCATGGCCTGCTGCGCGCGCCGGTCGCAACCGACGGCGGCGATCGCCCCTTCCCGACCCGCGGCGCCGCGTCGCTCCTGCTTCGACTGCGCGCCTTGCTAGGCGTGAGTCTCCGCTGCGAGATCCTCTGCGTCCTGGGATCCGTGGATGAAGTCCATCCGTCAGGCCTGGCCAGATCGCTCGCCATGGCGCCGCGCTCGATCCAGAAGGCGCTGGCGGAGATGGCACAGTCCGGCGTCGTCCAGGTACGGTTGGAAGCCCGCCGAAAATCGTATTCGCTCGCCCCGCGAATACTCGATCCACTGCTCCGCCCGGAAGGACCGACGCCATGGCGTATCTCGGCGCCCCTGTTCCGCGCTTGCGAAGTTCTGTGGGAGATGGCGAACTATCCGGGACTCGAGACGTTCGAACCGGCGTTGCTGGCCTCGCAGTGGCGACGGGTGATGCGCGAGATCGCGCCGGATCTGGCCGAGGCAGGCTTGGCGGCCGGATTGCGATCGGCGTCGTCCTATCCCGGCGAGGAATACGCCGACGTATTCGTCGAGGACGTCGACAGGGTCCTGAGCGCCATCTAACCACCCATGCCGTGTTCGAGCACTGATGCCTGGCGAGGAGAGGAGTGACATGACGATCCGCGACACCGGTGCGCCGGTCTACAGGTTGAAGGTGACGTTGAAGAAGGTGCGGCCGCCGATCTGGCGGCGGTTCCTGGTGCCGAGCGATATCACGTTGAAGCGGCTCCACGAATGTCTACAGGCAGTCATGCCGTGGACGGACACCCATCTGCATCAGTTCGAGGCGGGAGGTGTCTACTACGGCGCCCCGGACCTCGAGTTCGGCTTGAAGCGCGTCAGTGAAGCCAGGACGAAGCTCGATCAGGTCCTCCGGCACCCCAAGGACCGGCTGACCTACGAATACGACTTCGGCGACGACTGGCTGCATGACGTCGTGCTCGAGGCGGTGTTGCTGCCAGGAAAACACGACCGCTATCCGGTGATCGAGGCCGGCAAGCGAGCCTGCCCACCGGAAGACGTCGGCGGCATCTCTGGCTACGGGGCGCTCCTCGAGGCGCTGGATGATCCGGCGGACCCCGAGCATGTTGAACTGCTCGAGTGGGTTGGCGAGACCTTCGATCCCGAGGCTTTCGACATCGACGCGGCCAACACGGCCATCCACGGAGGACGGACGCGGGGAGGGACGTAACTCAACACGTCTAACTAATTGATACCATTTTGTTTATGGGATTTGCGCCGGCGCAACTGGCTCGGCGATGTGGTAGCACTTGCTGCCCGATCTGCTGCGCCAGGCGACGCAGTAAACCCTTCGCCGGGGCCTAGTCACCATGGCCGAACTGGGCGCCGTCGAAGGCACACTGGGTGTCGTGGGTGCGGTGTCCTTGGACAACAAACCCGAAGTCTGGTATGCTCGCGAAATGATAGAACGTGGTGTGGTTTCTCACGATCGCCGCGACGAGAGCCCCGAGGCCAAGGCGCGCTGGTTCCAGTCGCTCACGATGACGGAGCGGATGGAACTCTTCTGCGCGTTCACAGACCTCGCGTTATCGGTAAACCCTGCATTGCAGGAGCGAGAGCATGCTCAACCGGTTGCAGGACGTATTCAGGTCATTTCAGCACCATGAGGTGAAATACGTCGTGATCGGGGGTATTGCTGCGATTTTACACGGTGTACCTCGTGCGACGTTTGACCTTGATATTCTCATCGAAGCCACGCCAGAGAACGCTCGCCGGCTACTCGCCGCTATGCTTGACGCCGGACTCGGTACGGCGACGCTGACCTCGATCGAAGCGCTTCTGGCAAACGAGATCACGATCTTCAAGGACATGATCCGGATCGACGTCCAGACATCAACACCGGGAGTCTCTTTCAGCGATGCCTGGCAACGGCGCAAACTGCTGAACTACCAAGGTCAGGAGTTCTTCGTCCTTTCCCGGTCGGACCTCATCGCCACCAAGCGTGCCGCCGGCCGCGCCGTGGACCTGGACGACGTTCGCTTGCTCGAACTGATCGGCCAGCCAGACGACCCCACAGACTTGGCAGGACAATAGCGGGCATACCTGCGTTACTGCGCCGGCGCAACTACTACCTCAAAGTCGCCATCAACGCCCCGGAAGAGCGCCTCAACCCGCGTCCCCGCGAGCCGATCCCTGACCATGCGCACCATCATCCTGGAATTCCTGCACGACCTGGTCCGCCCACGCCGCGACCTGGTCCTCGAGAACCTCGCCCTGCGCCAGCAGATCCTCGTGCTGCAGCGAACGAACCCGAAACCGCCATTCAGCGCGCTGGATCGGCTATTTTGGGTCCTGCTCTGCCACTGGTGGTCCGAATGGCGACGACCCCTCCGGCTGGTCAAGCCGGAAACCGTGATCGCCTGGCACCGCAAGGGCTGGCGACTCTGGTGGCGATTCAAGAGCCAGTCTCAAACCGCCGGCAGACCCAGGATCCCCTACGAGGTGATCGAGTTGATCCGACGCATCTCGCGGGAGAACCCCACCTGGGGCGCGCCGCGCATCCACGGCGAACTCCTGAAACTGGGTTACGACCTGAGCGAAGGCACCGTGGCCCGCTACATGATCAAGCGGGGAGGCCGGCCCACCCAGAACTGGAAGACATTCCTCGACAACCACCTCGCCGAAACCTGCGCGATCGACTTCCTCACCGTGCCGACGGTCATGTTCCGCACGCTCTACGTCTTCGTCGTCCTGTCGCTGGATCGTCGCCGGATCATCCACATCAATGTCACGACTCACCCGACTGCCGAATGGACAGGAAGGCGGGAAATCGATTGGGGTGCCGGCCTGCACGCGATCCGTGTCGCGGCCGCCTTTTGACCTCCTATGATGTTGAGTCAACCTTTTCACCGTCGTGCGGCGAAAATGGCAGAATCTCAGACGCTCGCGAGCCACAAAGCGCAAGACTCGCCGAGACCCAAATTCTCAGAAGCCGGACGCCTTTCGGCCCGGCCCCGTTCGCGCGTTAAACCTTTTGCCACAAGCGGTTATAGCGACGCGGCGAACGCGGCGTAAGGCGTTTTCAGTGAGTGGTTTGAGGAAGAACTCACCCGGCGGGATTGACTGGCGCCCCGGTTAGGGCGCGGAAGCGAACTTTTTCTCTAAGAATTGTATTTTGATGCCGAATCGAGAGGGCCGTCGTGTACGCGCCGGCTATCTGATCAGGGCAACGCGCAACGACTTCGCCTCTACCCCCGCCACGAGCCGCAGCAAATACGTCCCACTTGGCAGCGCCGCGCCGGCATCATCTCGGCCGTCCCAGGACAGATCGTGCTCGCCAGCGTCCCTATAGGCCGACGCATGTAGTGACCGGACGAGGCGACCGCGGAGATCAAACACGCATAAACGAACGGCAGAAGGTTCCGGTAACCGGTACACGACGCTTATTACCGGGTTGAACGGATTAGGCGATGCGACCAATTCCAGGCCGCTCATTCCCCGCGGCGTTTCAACTGGCGTGATAACTAAGAATGGCTCGTAATCGACAACGGCCAGAATGTTGGCGTCGTCATGGCCATCCCAAATCCACTCTGCGATCTGCCCGGGGTCGTCTGTGCCCCAGTAGTTCCCAGTGAAGTCGAGTTCAACAACCGGCGGATTTGTATACGAAATATGTGGGATATAGATAGCCCACAACGCCGGATTTAAGAAATGATTGCCATGAAACAAAACCGTACTGTTGTGTAGAAATACCGCGTCGTAAGTCTGACTATCAAAACGGTTATCGCTTGCAATTACGTTGCTTAGCCCTTCTATGTAAACAGCCTCTTCCCCACCGAAGACGGTGTTCCTCTCCAATGTCGCGCACGAATTTAGTCCTACCGACATAGCTACGTGCGCTATATTCTCGAAATGACAGTCACTTACCGCTCCGTAAGCACCCTCGGAATACTGTATCCCGACGACGCCACCCAAGAAATCGCAATGAGATACATTCGCGTTCTGCGCACTGCCGAAGGACACATGCATCCCGTTGTTGACAAATAGGCAGCTAGAGATTGTCGCGTTCTCGCAGTAGCTATACGCAGTTATTCCGCCGTAATTGTTCTCGAAAGTCGAGCCTTGTATAGATAAGCCGCCATCTGTCCAAGCCACTATGCCCTTTCTGCCAATATTCGAAAACGCGCAACGTTCGATCTCCAGTCGGCCGAGCCAGCGATATATACCTGTGTAGATGTGGTCGACACGGAGGTTCTCCAACCGCAGCCAAAGTACGTCGCTGAAAACCAGGAATCCGATGGGACCATACGGCGGTTCGGCATGCAGGGTCGGGGGGCCGATGATCGTCTCGTCAGCCCCCTGCCCAATGATCGTCAGGCTGTCCACGTGCACATTCACGTAGACGTTGGCGTTGAAGTTACCGCCGACCGACATATAGGCGTAGTCGAGGTATCGGCCTGCGCCCACCCGGATCGAGTCTCCCGGAGCCGAAGCATCAACCGCCGCCTGGATCGTCGAGAAGTCCCCCGTGCCGTCCTGACGTACCTGCCACGTCGTGGCGCGGCCGGCCGAAGTCGCCGCGACGAGAACCAAGCCGAGCAGAATGAGTGTGCCTCTCATCTCGCCCCTCCAGCGACCGGGCGGGGGCCGCCTTCCTACTACGGCCTCATTTCACGAGCACAACTCGCAAGGTCTGTACAACGCCTCCGCTTCGAAGCTTTACGATGTAAGTACCGCTGGCTACTCGACGGCCACCCTCATCTACACCAAGCCAAGTCAGTACATGCGCACCGGCTTCGTACGGCCCAGCGGCAAGGCGTTTGACCATCTGCCCGCGGACATCGTAGATACCCAATTCTACCACGTTTGCGGTTCCTAGTGCAAACCGGATCTCCGTAGCCGGATTGAACGGATTCGGAGAAGCGGAAAGCAACCCTGCTTCTTCCGGTACAAGCTGTATTGCGCCTTCGTGCGGCATGCTCTTGACGAGCATCCCTTCCTCGGCAGGCACAAATGACGGTATAACAGCCATCCCGAGGTTCTCCTGCAACATCACCCAGGACACACCGTCGCCGGTGAACCACCCGGTGTACCCGTTTCCGGCCGCGGTGTAGCCGAGAGCCGCACCGCCGCCGAGTCCTTCGTGCTCATACTCACTAGCGGTGGGTAGCTCAAAGACCACATACAGGCCACCCGAGTCGCACGCGACTGGCTGCGAAAAGTCGATCTCACTCCAGTTGCTCGAACTACCGCCGACATTCGCCGCTACTACCGCAGCCTCGGCAACTGGCTCAGGATACCCGGCGTCACCGCTGGCGACGAGGACCCTCGGAAAGACCACCGCGCCGTCGTTGTTGTACCACGCCAGCCCAGCTAACGCCTGCTCCTCTCCTATCGGGACGTATACGGCCAGGCAACTCCCCGCGACTACTGGCTGCATACCGACCACGCCGGCTATCTCAATTGTCGGCTCGCCTCGCGCTCCAGCCGCTAAACCCAGCACAAGCAGCAGCCCAGGCCAGGCGGTGCACAGTCGAGTTCTCGTATTCATGACTTCCTCCTCTTTTCTGGCCTTAGTTGCCGCTACTGCAAAGCCGGATCACAAGAGAATGGGTATCGCTCTCGTGTGACGTGACGTCTCGCTCACTTCTGACCGTGTAGGTGTAGGTACAACCCTGCACACACGGGAGATTGCTCCACTTCATCGTGTGGCGGTAGTGACCGTTGGCCACAGGCGTCACGTTCCAATCCACCGCTGCGTCGCTCGCACTCAACTCATAGTCGTTGAGACTGCATCCCTGCGATGGCGCGTCGATCAGCACGCGATCTCTTGCCGGGTCGGTGAGGTAGTTGGTCTCCCACGTGAACGTCCAGTCCATGCGGGAATCCAGACCGACCGGGTACACTTGGTACGTTGCAGTAACCGTGTTGTCGTACAGCGTAAAGCCGGTTGGTTCCGCGAGTGTTGTATAGGCCCCTAAGGTGAGTTGGCGGCCCGTTTCGACGCGGCCACTCGGCCATACGATATCGCAGGTGATCGGCCCCTCATCCTCCCCAACCCCGCAGGTCAGGACTAGATCGTTCTGGCTACCCCGGCCGCTGCCTCCGTCGACGACCTGAACTTGCTGGAAGTTCTCGCTGCCGTGGAACGTAACCCGTGCTCCGATCGCCGGCGTCGGGTTCGTCGATACCCGCTGCGTCAGGTAGGCACCCACCCAGTTGTATATCGGTTCGTCGCTGTTTGCGTCGGCCTGCGCTTGGTAATAGAAATTGTTGCCAGCTACCGGCCGGCCAAAATACAAGTCCTGGTCGCCGTCACGGTTATAGTCGCAGACCACAGATCCATCGACGCGTCCCGTGGAGGCGTTCAGTCCCACGTCCGAGGTGTGGTCATGGAACTCTATAGCCGAATCTACCAACCGGTTGCCGAACAGAGCCGGTGCGGCACTACTTCCCTCCGGCAGGCAAAGCACGTCTTGCCGTCCGTCCAAATCGTAGTCCCATGCCTCAAGACCCGTCGTCGATGACGCAAGCGCGAGCGACGATGCCGCGTCGAACTGTCCGTCTCCCTCGTTCAAAAAGACTTTTGGCGACTTCCCGACGGTGTTTCGACTGACTGCGAGATCAACCGCTCCGTCGTTGTTCGCATCGAGCCACTTGATTCCGCTGATACAATCCAAAGCTCCCGCGCCCCCAGGGATCAAGTCGGCTATCTCGTCGACGAACGGGCCAGAGCCTTGATTGATGTACAGTCTTGAGCCCGTGCCGTTCAACATGCTCTTGGCGTCGCCGCGCAGAAGGTCCAGGTCACCGTCCGCGTCGACATCCATCCACGTTGCGGTCACGCTGGCAGTCGAGCTGTATCCTCCCAGACCCTCATGCGAGGTTAGGTCAATGAACTCACCACTATCCGCGTAGTCGTTCTTCAGCAGAACATTAGCCACGTTTCCCATACCGCTACCGGGGTCACTGCCGTTCGCATCGCCGCGGCAAAGGTAGAGATCGATTTGACCATCGCGATCGTAATCGCCCCACGCACCGGCCCACGAATCCTCCCCAAAAGCGTCGAGTTCCATTTCTTCCGACCAATCTTCAAAATCACCCGGCGCGTTCGGCTTCTGGTGATACAGTCGAAGCACGCCACCGTTTCCGCCGGTAACCAGGATATCGAGGTACCCGTCGTTGTCGAAGTCGGCCGTTGCGATTCCGCCCATCGCCGCAGTAGGTCGCTCTCCTTGGCCGAATGCGAACTGGCTGCGGTCGTCGAAGACCGGAACGCCGTATCCATTGACGTAATCCAACTCGAACATCCGCGAAACGTACGTTTGCTTGATCGATACGAACAAATCGTTCTGTCCGTCCTCGTTGTAGTCAAACGTAGTTGCGCAGTACGGAGCGCCGTCGTAGTCGATGTCGACAAATTGTGATTTGTTGGCAAATCTTGCTGCAACGACGCTAAACACTCCGTCAGACTCGTCCTCGCCAGTGTAGTCTGTGCGGATGTTATGCGACACGATCTTTATCTTTCCGCGATCGGAAATCTGCGTTGCAGTTGGCGTCCAAGTGTATGTTCCTAGATTCGCGTTAACACCTTCGGCAATTACGTGCGCTACGTCGTTAGGGTAACTTTCTCCGCCGTCGGTCGAATAGAGAATATCGACGACGTCGATGATCCCGCTTGTTTGGCCAGTTGTATAATTTGTAGTCCACTCTATATCTACGAGGTCGCCGATGCCGAATATACCTTCAGAATTCGGCGCGATAACGTCCTCGTTCGGCGCTAACAAGAGGTCGACGACAATACTATTTTCGTCCGTTCCGACGATACGTATTGAAATACTGTTCTCTTCGGTTTGCGCTAGCGCAAACTTGCTTAAATACCCCTGATAAGGAATGTCCTCAAGGTCCCAATCGTATCCATTGGTGTTAGGATTAGTCTTGTATGAAAACTCGGCTTCCGCGCCGAAGTTGAAAAGATCGGCGTCGGTCCCTGAGCCCAAGTAGGCTTCATACCCGACCCTACCCTGCCAATCGTCGAGTGAATCCCTCGCGTTCGCGGAGGTCGGATTTGGGTTCTGCCAGACCCCCGGGTCGGTGAATAACCCCGTAGCAACTTCTAAGTCGGTAACATGCCATCGTGACCAGATGCTTTCGCCAGCCTCCCATGAATAGCACGTATTATCATATACGGTTTCTGCTACAATGGTATGCCAAACATACAGCCCTTTATCGACAGGACCGTAGTGGCTACCTAATCCGTCGTGGTATGCAATTACGAAGGCCTCAGTCCTATACTCCCAATGGTCAAGGCAGTCATATTCGTTATCGTAATGTGTTCCTTCTCTTTTAATAGGTACAAGATAAAGAGTTTGCGATTCGTGGAAATCCGCTAATGTTACGCTGTGGAGCGATTCTGTAACTTCTTCAACCGTAACCCATCCATTACGTACGCGATCCCAAGGTAAATAATATCCATATTCATAATTAATATAATCTGGAATAGCTTCCGCGCGCATTAGGTTATAGGACCCAAACAGGCAACGCTCGCTACCCGGTTCCTCCAGAGACTCAACAGGGTGGTCGAATCCGAATTTGTGGCCCATTTCGTGCATAATAATGTGCGTAATCCAGTCGGCGTGATTTTCGTAACTTACCCAATTGCACTGTAATCCCAGCAAAAATCCATTGACAATCGGTGCTCCATCAAGGATATCTTCAAGTCCCGTGCAAGCCGCGTCATCGTATAGACGCAGTTCAGAGTATGCTGCCGCGCCGTCAATCATTGGATTGCCGAATTCGTCGCCGCCGAGGTGATTTGGACGATATATAAACAGTACCCAGTCGCTATCTGCCAAGGGACTCACCCAATTCCCACTTCCATAACGGAGGTTATATGTAGACTGTATTGTATTGAGAATCTCGCTTTCAAGTTCCCCCCAATAACCGTAATCATCCGTCCCCCAGCAATTTGCCCAGACCCGCGGAACGGTTCCGATATTCCCATAAACACCACTGTTTTCCGTCGCTTGCCAAATTGCATCAACATCATCGGGTACTTCGACATTGTCGAATATGATATTTACCATACCATTTGACTGTTCTTCGATCAACGCCGACAAATTCGTGGTTACATTTGAAACTATTTCTTCGTCATAATAGTTCTCCTCAACGTCGTCAGTATTTGGAAAACCCACCATTACTATCTTTACGACAATGGGATTAGTTAATGTCCCTTTTGTAGGATTGATCTCCCATGGTAAAGGTTGACGGACTTCTGGATAGGGTGTCGCGATTGCGGCCGCCGCGACCGCAAAAATCGCTATTATCGTTAGCAAGAATGCAAGCGCGCGTTGCGTAGAGTTCATCTCGAAACTCCATTTCTGCGAAAGCCAGATGCCGAAACTGGGATACTCCGCCGGCGTTTGAGGCTTGGCTGCTCGCGGGATAGTAATAGTACCGATTCGGAGAATTCCGATTTTCTGTTCAATCGTACCCTCCAACCGAGGTGTCCCCAGCGACGACAAAATAGTGGGGGTATCGGCCTAGTCGGGAAGAGCCCCGTCTTCCATTGCCGACGATCCCCCGTCGTCCTGCCGTAAGGTCAGACTACGGGGGCACCAAGGAAGTGGGAATCATAAGTTCGCGGAGGTAGTTCGCCGCGGAATACAGGCTGCAAATGTCTTTATTTGTAACTGACGAATCGAAAATATGATGGACGCGATCGTTATGTCTAGCATCGGGTCTATTAGTTCTGGGGCAGCTTAAGTCGATCTACCCTCCGGGAAAGCGCCGAGGTCTTGTGTGGGATTTTGTGTGCGATATCAGATAAACACTTACGGTCGTTTCGCTACAACACCCTAACCCCCGGCAGCGCCCCCCGGTAGATGCCGGCGAGATGATCGAACGCGTGCGCATGCCGGTAGTGATCCAATGCGCCGGTCTCGGTCCACCGATACCGGAGTTCTCCGGTCGTGAGATCGCGCACTCGCGTCGGTGCCTTCAGCTGGGCGTAGAACTCCCCGCCGTCGATTCTACAGCACCCTCACCCCCGGCAGCGCCCCCCGGTAGATGCCGGCGAGGTGGTCGAAGGCGTGCGCGTGCCTGTAGTGATCCAGCGCCCCCGTCTCCATCCATCGGTACCGCAGCTCCCCGGTCGTTAGGTCGCGCACCCTCGTCGGCGCTTTCAACCGCGCGTAGGCCTCCCTACCATCGACTTGGTGCCTGGCGATTCGGGGTCGTGGTAGACTGTCACACGATATTGAGACCCGCTGGGTAGCAGACAGGAGCCGGCGCATCAGAAAAAAAACTAGACACCAGTTGTTGTGGTTAAGCTTTGGAGGTTAGCAATGGAACAGTATATTGGAATTGCAACTGCTCTCGCGGTCGTATACGTGGCCATTCGGCAGTGGTTGACCGATCGCCAACGGCTCAAGCATGAGTTGTTTGAGAGACGATACGCTGTCTACGAAGCAACTGCCAATTACCTAGGGAGCATTGTCCGTAGGGGGCGGGTAGGAGACGACGACCTTTACGAACTGCTCAGGAAGACCAGGACATCGTATTTCGTCTTCTCGTGCGACGAGGAAATCAGGCTGTTCTTCGAGGAGATTGGACGGAAAGCCGCTCAACTGACCGCCATCACCTGCGACATTGATGACGGGCAATCGAGCGACCGTACGCGGGCTATTGAGAAGAGACAAGAGCTCTTCCGGTGGCACGTAGATACCTTGAGCGGCCTGGATACGCGATTCGCGAAGTACCTCAAACTCAGCCACTGAGACTGGTTCGCTGAGTGGATATCCACAGCCGATGACGATCGGGGCGTCATCAGCGCAACCCTCGCCTCGGCCAGTGGTGTGTCGACCACCGGTTTCTGCCGTACTCAGAGAGCCCGAGCTCGCGATGCAAGCGAACGGCTTCGCTTTCGCCGCCGAACTGGGTGACGTAGAGATACGCTGGCGGACTCTGGCGTGCGACGTCCGCTGCGATGTGAACGAACGCGTGCGCGTGCCTGTAGTGATCCAGCGCCCCCGTCTCCGTCCAACGGTACCGCAACTCCCCCGTCGTGAGATCCCTGACCCGCGTCGGCGCCTTCAGCTGCGCGTACAACTCCCCGCCATCGATCTCCCTGGCGTACGGTGGCAGCACCCAGGTCTGCTCGCCCCCCCTCGGGGCAGAGTATGGCCTTCGTTCGCCTTCGGGATTACATTCCGGCGCTGGCGGCAGGTCCCGAATATGGCGGATGCAGTTTGTCGAACGCAGAGACAGCGAAGCGGCTAACAGACGCAACGACACACATCGCCTAGAGCGCTTCTACAACTTCTATCGCTACATGGAGCGGCTTTTGATTGGGCAACATTATTCGCCCACGCTCGTCCACCATTTTCCACTCCTCATAGCATGAAGCCGGCAATGACGGCGCCGTCAACCAAACGGAGATGTGGCACGAGTCACCAGGATTCGTATATGGTATCCGGTTACGAAGAGCCGACTTGAGCCGACCGGGCGTATCTGTTGAGCCAACCCTTTGAAGATAGCGGTTCCGCCAGGCTACAGAGCCGACGTTACGAATCTCCCAGGTCTTCTTAAACCGCGATTTGACCAGTACCCTAGTTCCGTTAGGAATATTTGTGTCCGCAACGAAGAGTGATCGGTCCCCCGATACCTCTGGTATGTCACGAACACGGCGATAGAATTGTGCCGAAATGAATTTGGAAAGTCGCCCCATGTGATAGCGGAAATTATCAACAATCTCGCGACCCTGCGACGTGAACACAAGTGTCGCCACGGCGATGGCTAAGCCAAGAACCCCAATTCCAAGTTCGAACACGATCTCCCTCCGTGCGCTCCCGAGTCCCCAGATGCACGCGACGCGCATCTTGAACCAGACAAACGTGCCCTATCGTAGGTGGGGTGTCAACCGACGAGCATTTTGGCGTGGGAATCCGCTGTATGCTGGTTTCGATCTCTGGTACCGAATAGTGCTGTCATACCATCCCGAGGTTCTCATCTGGACGTTCCAAGGCGTTTGGAGCACTCGCCATTCGTCTGGCTGGCGTTCACAACCCGAGCTCCCGGCACATCCTAGCACATTCCGTCTCCCCCGGACATTGGTATCTTGAACTTCTGGATATCGTCCGCTCGGCGGTCGAAAGCGTTGGCGTAGTGGCAGAGATCCAACGCCCCAGTCTCCGTCCAGAAGCCCCGCAGCTCGCCGGTCGTAGAATCCCGCACTCGCGTCGACGACTCAGACTGCAGGTCGAACTTTCCGCCGCCGAGCTCACGTGAGTTGAGGGATATGCCTCGTCCGATTGGGTTCCGGTAAATCCCGTTTACGCCTAGCGAACTTCGGAAGTTAGGCGGTGGGCCAAGACCAGAGGCAGTTTCTAACGTGTTTTCCGTCTTCGATCTGCCGCCGGCCGCGGTTTGATACTGGGCAGCTTCACGTACTTTGCAAGCTCTTCGTAGCACTCCGGATAGAGATAATAAATCGGCCGCACCACCGATGCAACGCGGCCGCCGTAGAATCGCGCGGGCTTCTGCCGCCTCCCGAAATAGTTGTTGTGCCAGATGAGGATATTCGATTGTTCCAATTTCTTTTCGACAATCTTCTCAAGATAACCGTGCTCTGGAAATTTGTATTTATACGGGCACGATTCGTGACGAGGATGAGTGCTAATTGCGAGCTTTCTTTCATGCGGTCGGTATTCAGGTGGATTTGATCCGGGTATCCTTTCGAGGACACGAATGCAATAGCGACGAATATACCAGACGGTGTGATCGAAATTCTCAAGCGCGTACGGTCGGATTACCGATTCTTTTACTACATATCTGTTGCACCCGAATTCGTTCAGGTAGTCGATGTAGTCAACGACATTCTCAGGGAGAACAAATTGTAGGTATGATATATTCTGGACCATTTTGCAGGCCCTAGCGACTCCGTGACCAATGTCGCGGGTATCTTTCCTGTTAAAAAGAAGTATTGCTTTCAGGTACTTTTCAACTGCCTGAAGAGCAGACCATAAGAACTGCTGCTCAAGCTCCTGTCTATAACAAAAGCGTGCAACGAGGTAATCGCGATCAGCCTCGTCGCGGAAATTCGCGCTCGCAAAGAAGTCAAGCCATCTGTCCATTTGAGTTCATTGTATCGCAATATTTGTAACTCGTCAAATGTTTGGTGCACCATGAGCACTAGACGATTACTCGGGGACTGGAGGCTCTTTCCGTGTCGGTAAAAAATGGCCGGAACTACTATGTTCGCTGGTTCGAGTTCTCGGCAGTTGATGGCGGTCGGTGCAGGTCACATTTTCGGTTCCGCGGGCGTATCGAATTGTCGAGCGTCTCCGAGCGGCCAGGTCGTTCTCATTGATCAGGCCATCCACTGCCGCCGACATACTCGTCATTTTGTAGAGCCTTTGGCGATATGGTCGCTTTCGCTTAGATCTGCTGGGAGTCCCGGAGTGCCGCCGGCTATTCTTGCGCGCAATCCGGACGACCATATGGTCGACGGACGGCGCATACCAGTAGCGGCCGTGAAGGCCTGCCTAGACCCGACAGAACCTGCCCATGCTCGCTATCGGACCTGACGCCCAGGGGGGCTCACCTGTAGTTAGCGAGGTCAAGTAGGGATGGAAGCGCCGGGACCGTACTCCTTCGTGTCTGGCCTAATAGCCGAGAGAGGCCACGGTCATATTCGCCTCCGCTCCAATCGTCGCCAATTCGGGTCATTGCCGTGCGTCAGCCACCGGCTGCCGTAGTCGGCCAGCAGGCCGTCGTCCTCATCCGGCGGGTCGCCCATCGCCGCCGGCGGGTTTCTCCTGGCAATCTCCGCACCGATGTGGTCGAAGGCCTGGGCGTGGCGGTAGTGCTCCAAGGGGCCCGTCTCGACCCACTCGTAGCGAACGGCGCCGTCGGCAATGGCCCTGACCCTAGTTGGCGCCTTCATCTGGGCGTAGAAGTCGCCGTTATCGATCTCGGGCGCGCTGGCCGGAATCCACCACAGCCCGGCCCGGATCTCTTCGTAGGAGGAGTTCAGCGCAAACGTCCGGTCGACAGTCACCCGCTGCTCGTCGGGTTTCCAGTCGGGTTCACTGATTCCGTCGTTGCCGTAGATCACCTGCTGGACGAGGTGGTAAGCCTGCGACTTGGCCCATTTCTGCACGAGGTGGGGTTCAGGCTGCGGCGAGATCAGGCAGTTGCGGACCTGGAATTTCTTGATCAGGACGTCAAGGTCCTTCCAGGTCTTTGCTCGGCCGACGAACATCGCCCGGCGCGGCTCGAGGTTCTTTCCCTCGTCGTATTCGGGTACCGCCGAAATCACGACGTAGAAACCCGAGCTCCCCATCGAGACGCCCATCGAGCAGTACCCGTCCTCGGGCAACTCCTGGGGGTATTCGTGGATACAGGCGTCCAGTAGGCGGTTGGTGACCTTCAGGCGCTCGCGATCGGTTCCCGACAGCAACTGGCCCAGGACCGTGTCGAACTCGTCCACGAACGGGAAATGGAGCATCGCGCACATGAGAGCGTCCGGGCCGTGGTCGTCCTGTTTCACGATCCGGCCGGCCTCGTTGCGCCGAAACCGTAGCAACTGGCGCACCACCGTCTTGAGCGGACCCTCGTCGGCGATCTTGATCTTGCCGTGGTTGAAGTACCGGGCCAGGTTCTCGATCCCGCCGTCCTTCATCTTGTTGAAGGCGACGGGGACCACCTCGAAACCCGCGTTGCGGCAATCCAGGTTGCCGTATGCATTCTCAGCGTCGCCGTAGACGACGAAGTTCCCCACGCGCGCCCTGAGTTCCACCAGGTAATGGACCATGTCACCGATGGGCTTGCTGTCGAAGATGCGGCCCTCGCGGATCACCACATGGTCAATCCCTCGCTCGGCCAGGATAGCGACGGCGAAGCGGCCCCAGTCGATGCCGACGGCGCGGCGGACGGCACCCACCGGCCGAACGACCTCCACTACGGGAGTCACCGCCTCCGCCACCTTCGCGGCGTCGTAGACCATTCCGGAGGCCGTCGGCCGCTTGCACTCGTGCTCCACGGCCCAGACGTCGGTACCGCTGTTGAGCATCTTGGCCTTCAGGATGTTGTCGCGCGAGAGGTGGCCGGCAGCGGCACGGGCCCGGCCATTGCAGCCCTCGAAGTGCTCGCCGATCAGCTGACCCTCGCCATCTCGATCTGCAGCGACCTCGGTCAAAGGGCATTCCCGGCGGCAGTAACTGAGCGCCTGCGGGTCGTCGTCCGTGGCCTCGTCCAGGCCCGCCTTGCACGGCGCCATGCAGTCGTAGACGTCCCACCGGTACCTTGCGAAGCCCCGCTCTTCGGCGAGGTCCCAGTGTTCTTGGAAGAACCCGAACGGCACGTGGAAGGTCGACAGCAGGACGATCGTGAAATTGAGCTCAGAGAGGGCGCCCTGGACGGCGGCATGCAGGACCTTGCCGACGCGCAGATCCTCCTGGCAACTCTCGTCGGCCACGAACCCCGCGACATGCTTGCCGCGGGCGGCCTTCTCGGACGCCGGAACGCAGGACAGCGTGACGCCACTCTTGAGGCGGGTCTCGGACTGCAGGGGATCGCCATCCAGTAGTGCGTCGGCCAGGCCGGGGACGCAATACCAGAACTGTGTGGTGTACTCGTACACGCGCTTGGCCTGTTCCCCGGAACCTGCCATGTCCAGGAAGCTCTTCTGCCGGTAAACCATCATCAGCCAGATCAGGATCGCCGCAGCGAGCGACCCGCCGCCGCCGCGCGGCTTCCATAGGATCGCCTGCTGCTGGCGCTCGAAGAACAGGTCGGCGATGAACCGGACCATCGGCTCGATCATCACGATGGGCAGCCGGCGGCCGTCCTTGAAGATGAACAGGTGGTGCTCTACGCAGCGCTTGAGCAGTGCGTCCTGCTCGACGGGCGTGAGCGCCTGGTCCAAGAGGTCGGGCAGGCCGAAGTCCATTGGCGAAGCGCCCAGGCCGACCTTCTCCAGCAGCGACGACGGGGTGGTCAGCACGACGACATCGCCCTCGTCGCCGCGGATCGTCTTGGTGAGGGACTTCATCGCCATGTGATCGCCTCCGTTAAGTGCGATAAACCATTGCCACGACGGCAGATATCACTTGCAGCGGGGTCTCCCAAGAGCCCTGATGAAGGCAGACGTAAAGCCACCACCCGGACCCAAGGAGAACCCCATGAATGTTCGCGAAGCGGCCGACCAGTACTTGGCGAGCCTTGTCTCGGAAGGTCGATCCCCACACACCCAGGCAGCGTACCGGCGAGACCTGCGCGCCTTCGCCGCCTTTACTGGCGACCTGGACCTGGGCGCCGTCACGCCCGACCTGCTGCAGCGATTCGTCGCCAGCGACCTCGTCCAACGCGACGCCACGGGCCGCCAGCGGGCCAAGGCCAGCATCAACCGCTACCGGGTCACTTTGAAGGCCCTGTTCGCTTGGGCGGACGCACGCTGGCTCACCGAGCGCAATCCTTCGACCATACTCAAATGCCGCAGGCACCGGGCGCTGCCGCCGGAGGTGCTCAGTGATGACGAGGTGGAGCGGGTCATTACTTTCCCGTTCGCGGGCACGCACGCCGAGCGCGATCGGGCCTTGCTGACGTTCATGCTCGCGACGGGCTGCCGGCTGGGCGAGACGGTCGCCCTCCACGTCGGCGACATCGACCTCGAGCGGCAGACCGCCACACTGAGGTCCACTAAGGGAGGAGATCCCGACCGCGTGCCCCTGAATGACCGGTGTCTCGCTGTCCTGCTGCCGCTGCTCGCCGGCCGGACACCGGACACCCCGCTGTTTCGTGCCACGGGCGGGCGGCTCTCGACGCGACAAGTGCAGCGGATCGTCGTGTCGAGCATGCGGGAGGCTGGAATCGCCAAACCGATTACGGCCCATACACTTCGGCACACGTTCGCCACGAGGTTGTACAACCAGACCGGCGACATCAGGCTGGTGCAGACCGCCCTTCGCCACAAGCACGTCGCGACCACCGAAATCTACGCCCACGTCGATCCCCAGCGGTTGCGGTTGGCTGTCGGCCAGCCTGCCTGATGTCGTAACTTGTTGCAGGGTCACATATGGCTCTGTATGTGACATTTTTATCCGGGTAATAAGCGTGACTTTTTGGCCATTTCCCGTAGGGGTCAATGACTTATCTTGTCGTGACATTCCCTGCGTTTTCGGCTCGATTAGCCCCATTACGCGCATTCTGAATACCGCCCTCAATTACGCGCCACCCGTCAGCCCTCGACCGCGTACCGGAACGGGGCGTCGTTGACCTTGGCGGCGAACTCGTCGGCGAATTGGCGGGCCACTCCGCGGTCGATCCGGCCGGCATCCATGAGGACCTTCAGCACGTCGGCCACGACCAGCTCGAGGACTTGGACGTTCGCCTGCATGAGTGCTCGGACCTCCCGGACCTCGGTAGGCTCACCCCGTACCAGACGCTCGCCGCGCACCCCCGAGTCGATCATGGCGTGCGCCTCGCCGGCGTTGCGCGGATCGAGCTTCTTCAGGGCGGCGATGCCCTTGGACTGCAGCAGCTGATATTCCTTGAGGTGGCGGGAGTTCATCTCCGAGATCGTCTCGGACATGGCCTGGCTGACGCGCCGGTCGGCCTCTTCCTGGACGAGTTGCTTCTCCCGCTCCCAATTGTCGGCCCGTCGCCATTCCCCGATCGTGTCCGGACGCGGTATGTCGAGTAATTGGGCGATCTGCTGATCAGTATGATTGCCCATCATCCACAGCACCTTGGCGCGTAGCTTTGCATCGGCGCCGTATCCCTTGCGTCCCATTACTTCACCTCCGGCCGTTCGGCCTTACAGCCGGTGAACTGCTCCCACCGCGAGACGATGACGTCGCAGAACCTGGGGTTGCGCTCCACGGCAAAGCAGCGGCGGTTCAGCCGCTCGGCGGCGATCACCTGCGAACCGCTGCCGGCGAAGGTCTCCAGGCAGATCTCCCCGGGGCGGGTGTGCTTGAGCATCGGGAGCTCGAAGAGCCGGACGGGCTTCTGGGTCGGATGCTGTCCGTCCGTGCAGCGGGCCTTGCCCTCCCAATCCACCTCCCAGACATTCGACTTCTCGTCCGTGACGGGATACGCGGCGGGCTTGTGGCCCTGTTGCCAGCCCATCAGGCAGGGCTCCGAGCGGTAGTTCCACATCGCGAACCCCAGAACGAAGGTCGGCTTCACCCAGTTGATCATCTGATGGTACCTGACGCCCGCCCCCTGCCATGCCCGCCGGAAGATTTCGCTGGTGGCCGAGGCGTGCCAGCAGTACCAGGCAGCGGAGTCCAGTAGGTGAGGAAGTGCTGCCGTGAAGACGGCCGTCAGGAAGTGCTCGAACTGGTCCTGGTCCTCGAAGTGGTCCCAGGCGTCTAGGTCCTCATAGTCCGCGGACCAGTCGTGGTTCTGGGTCCCCTTGGCTCGGCCCGCCTGCTTGTCGCGCTGGTTCTGGGGATGCGAGGTGCCGTCGTAGCCGACGCCGTACGGCGGGTCCGTCGCATAAAGTGCGGCCTTCGCGCCATCCATCAGGCGCGCGAGCACCGCCGGGTCCTGGCTGTCGCCGCAGATCAGCCGGTGCTGGCCCAGGATGATCAGATCACCGTCCTGTGTGACCGACTCCTCGGGCGGCTGGGGCACGTCGTCGGGATCGGTGAGGCCATCTTCCGGTGCGAGTTCGGCGAGCAGCTTCTTGGCCTGGTCGGCCAGGTCGTCGAACCGCAGATCATCGTAGTACTCGGGCAGCAGGTCCTTGAGCTCGGCCAATAGCGTGTGGATCTCCGCGGTAAACTCGCCGGCGATCGCCGGGTTGTTCAACGCGACGTTGAGCGCTTTCTCCTCGGCTTCAGGCAGATCGACGACCACGACCTGGGTTTCAGTCTCGCCGAGTTGCTGCAGCGCCTTCAGCCGCTGGTGGCCGCCCACGACATGGCCGGTCCGCGTGTTCCAGATCACCGGCTCGACGCAGCCGAAGCGGTCCAGGCTCGCCCGCAGGCCGGCGAGTGCTTCCGGGGAGATCTGGCGGGGGTTGTATGGCGCCGGCGTCAGGTCAACGACCCGCATGCGCTGGATGACGAGGTCCGTGCGGTTCACGACTTCTCCTTCGGTTGGCACCCAAGCAGCTGTACGCGCGATGCCCCAGATGAGCCCAGGATCGCCGGAGACGAACGATCAGCCTCGGCGAGGTGGCACGGTGCCACCCCGACCGAGATCGTACGTTCTTGGGGCCATCCGCTGTCTGTTCTTACCGCTTGTTGAAGAGGGCGCTGAGGATGACTACGGCAGTGGTGGCGTAGGCAATACTGTTGATCATCACCATCACCTCGGAGGCCGATGGGGTGATCAAAACCATGATCCGGCGCAGACGTTTCAACATGACCAACCTCCAAGTTGGCTAGGGTGATGCAGGCGCATTGGCCTGCTTCGAACGGGACGAGAGAGAGGATGACTTGCGCGAGGGACGGCGATACTCCGTTGCTGACGACTACTGCGGAATCCCGCGGCGGGGGGCACTTGTCATTACCCGCCGCCGCAGCACCTGCCGTCCTGAAACGTGGCAGGAGGTTTCCGCCGAAAAGCAGGAGGTTGGCAGGAGGTTTCACCGTCGAACGAGCAGACCTCCTGCCGGCGCAAGGAGCGGTGATACCGTCACATAGGGAGGAAACTGGCGCCGCGGCAGGAGGTTGCAGGAGGTTTTTGGACCCTACTCTATATATATGCGCGTATACACGTGATATTGCTATCTTCCATACGCGAAGATAGGAAAAACCTCCTGCTACCTCCTGCCAAACGTGTAATCCGCTACCGGGCTTCATATTACCTGGCAGGAGGTTTTGTGCCGACCTCCTGCCAACGGCCAAAAACCTCCTGCCGAACCCCAAAACCTCCTGCCAACGGCGGTTCATGTTTTCCATTATTGGACCTCCGCGGCGGCGAACAGCTCACCGGTCTGCGGGACCAGGCGGTATTCGTTGCTTCGGCGCTTCTTGTTCTTGACGACGACGACCTGATTGCCGGCGAATTTGCGGTCACGCAACCTATTCAGCGCCTTGCCGAACTTCGCCAAACGTGCATTCTCTGATGACGCCGCGTACGCGAACGCTACCAACTTGGCGCCCTCGGCCAGCTCTAGCAGGTTCGCCGGGGCGATCGGTTCGGTGCCGTACCTTTCCTGCCAGAGGAGAATGAACCCGGTCCATTCACTGGATTCCGAGTCGGCGGCTTCGTAGAACTCCTCGGCGTCGGCCAGGAAGCCAGGCAGGTTCAGGTGTCGGACGATGCCCCCGAGCACGCGCGACCAGGACTCGAATGAGCCCAGAGTCTGCGTTGCGTGGCCCTCGCCAGATGTGATCCAGCTTTGTATCGCGACCAGGGCTGCCCACACGAGTTCAGGACGGTTCTGGCGGGTCCATTCCCGGATTGGGTCGTGCTTGAAATTCGTCCGTTTCCATGGGTGCTCCTCGGCTGGTGCTATCCGGATTCGGATACAGCGACGGGCTATCTCCATGGAAAGGTCCGGGTTATTCGCCGAAACGAGCCACAGGGCTCGATTTCGGTAGGTGACCATCTTGCTGACACCGAGCAGCCGGTCATCCCATTGCTCGGCGGTGATCGCGGACGCCAGTTGCGATGACCGCAGTCCGCCCTCGATGTTGTCGATCGCGATGATCGGGCTGCCGCGGCTGAGGATCGCCGTGATCTTCTTGCGCGATTCATTCTCGTCGCGGGTCAAGGTGGTGCTCATCGGCAGGTGGCCGTGGGCCACAATCGCGATCAGGTCAGCCAGCAACGTCTTACCCGAGCCCGGGCTGGCGGCCTCGATCAAATGGATGGGAGTAGGCCCTTGGACCATCGACCGGACGAACGGCAGCAACAGGGCGGCAACCGCGTGAGCGCGGTCCGAGTCGGCGGTAAAGGGGAAGTCGACGAGCAGGTCGTCCACCAGGACCGAACGCGCCGCCGCGAGGTCGTCGGCCGTCGGCCGCATGGGGATATCTAAACGGCTCGCACCTTCGGGCAAGTGCAGCCACACTTTCGCGTCACGGTGGTAGCCGGGCTGGTTGAGTAGTCGCCAATCGCGGTCGAACACGGGCGTGGTGACGACCGCTTCGAGTCGCGGCAGGTCCAAGTGAGGATTGGTCAGAATGTCGCGAGCAATGTCCTTCGGGGGCTGGGCGTGGACGAGGTTCTTTCTGCGCTGCACCATCCAGTCGGCGGCTCGAACCAGTAGGCCGTACGCGCTGTCGAGTTCGAGGTGTTCGATACACGGACCGTTGTCGCCGTCGACCAGGCGGGACAACTTGCCTGCCGAGACGAATAGCCGCGGCGGGTCATTCTGTACGATCAGGACCTGCCAAGTCTCGTCGATTACGTCGCTCAACTGACGATCGCTGATGACGATAGCGGCACGCCCGGTGACATCGTCGCCTTCGGGCGTCCAAGCGGTTGCTTTCCCTACTAGATCCTGCAGTTCCGCTGCGGCGTGGCCGGCGGAGAGCCAGTTCGAGACATCGCCCTTCTCGGGGAGATCGGGGAGTTCAATGATCCTGACACTGGCAGCGACACCGCCCAACGACCGCGCGACCTGCGCCGCGTGCTGGCGACCTGGCACGTCGTTGTCGGGCAGGATGACGACGTCGCGGCCCTTGAGGGACTCGCTGTACTGGTCGCGCCACTTGCCCGCGCCGCAGGGATTCGTGGTGGCGAGGAGCCCGGCATCCCGCAGCCGATCGACGTCCTTCTCCCCCTCGACGACGAACACGCGGTCGTCTGGTCGTGCCATGAGCTCCGGCAGCCGGTACAACACCTGGCGGACGCCCTTGACGCCCTTGACGTACCCGCCCTGGCCATTGGGCCGACGTTGCCAAAACGTCTTGCCGGCCCCGCGGACGACCTGGAAGAGCTCCCCGCCCATCTCGTCCCGGTAGCTATAGATGACCTGACCGGCGCCGCTGCCATTGGACTCCGGACGAGGCACGCCCAACTCATCACCGAGTTCGACGAGGACCTCCTTGAACCCCGTACCGGACCTGCGCATCAGGAAGTCGAAGACGCTGCCCTTGCCGCAACAGGCGAAGCACTCCCAGGTGCCGGTGGTCAAGTTCGCGCCGAACGACGGGTTGTGGTCCTCATGGAAGGGACAAAGCCCCAAGATCTTGCCGGGGCCCGAGGGCCGGGCCTGCTTGATGTCGGCGTAGATCTTGGCGAAATCCAGCTTCGCCAGGATCTCGTTTTTATACTGGGCCCACCCGTCAGCAACCGCGATCATCAGCAGGCTCCTTCTGGTGGTACCGCCAGTACATCTCGAGCAGTTTCTGGGTAAGGGCGCGGGCATATTGGCGATCGCCCGCGAAGTACACCGGCACCCGGTAGCGGACCGACCAGGCGAGCAGCGACCCGATCGCCGACCGGGGGCTCATTTTCGAGTACGGCGGCCGACACAAGAATCCGGACAGGGTGTCCTCGACGACGATTGCTGCGAAATCCATGGCGGCGAGCCGCTCGACCTCACGCCTGAATCTCGACCGTCCCTGTCCGAGCGAGCCGTACGCGTCCGTCTTCGATTTCCGCTCGATCGCGACCTGGGTCTCCAGGCCCACGATCGAGTAGTCGCCGCTGGGCAGGGTCTTGGTCACCGCCCCTGGAAACACGTACGGCAATTGCTCGCGCGTATCGATGGCGATGGTGAAGACAGCCGTAGGCGCCGCCTCCACCGCCGCCGCTGCGCCCTTAGAATGGGCAGTCATCGCTCACGGCGTCGATGCGGCTGTAGCCGTCGAACGGGATCCGGTTGCGCGCCTTCGTGGCGCCGTGGTCGTCGGTGTACTCCTCGACGAACGTCGTGACGCGCGCCGGCTTGTCCAGGAGCATCGCCGGGGTGAGGTCCACGACGCCGGCGACGGCCAGCCCGCAGGCCTCACAGACGAGTTTCACCCGGGGCATGGCCTTCGGACTGAAGACCAGGTTGTCGAACAGGAGGCGGCCCTGGTGGTCGCCCCCTTGAATCGTCAGGCGCAGCTTCCACATCTCGTCGCCGGCGCGGGTGAAGTCCGCCTCGATATCGCTGACGAGAACCGGGTACTCGCCATCGGGAACGGGCGCGAAACTGGATGGGGATTCCACGTTGTCGAAGTCGATTCTCGGCATGATTCAACCTCCTACTGGATGGTCTCGGGCCGCCGCCTGCTTGGCCGCGGCCGCGTGCTCGAACTTGGCGATGATCAGGTCGGCATTTTCGGGGCTCAGGTCCTCCAGTCGCTCGGCGCCATAGGCCGCCAAGCGCTGGGTGACCGTCGTAGATGACATACCGGAAGCGGTGATGAAGTGTCGGATGCGGTCGAGCTGGGCGGGCGTGGCGACAGGTACCGGCTCGGCGGGGCGGTCGAGCGCCTCGGCTCCCAACCGATTCTCGAAGAGGCCATAGGTGACCTCGAAGTGACCCCGCGGCAGCTTGTTGGAGCGGTCCTTGAGGTTCTCGGCCATGAACCGGCCGGTCTCGTCCCGGTACAGGCGCAAGATGGAATCGAACAGGTAGGGCAGGGACTTCTCGCCGTCGAACGTCTCGCCGACAACCCGCATGAAGCCGCTGTCGGCGTACTGCGCCTTCTGCCGCGCCGTGACGATGACGTTCATGTCCAGGCGCAGGAGCTTGCGAACGAGGTCCTTGAACTCTGCTTTGAGGGTCATCCAATCGCGCGGCTGCAGGTCGTAGAACTCGCCGCGGTGCCCCTTGCCGCCCTTGTTGCGGCGTAGAAACACCTCGGTCCATTTGGACTGCAAGGCGTCCCAATACAGGGTGATCGGATCGATGACGAGAGTCCGGTAGGGGTGCTCGTGGGTGAGCAGCCAGTCGACCGCTGCGGCAACCTCGTCGGCGTTCGCGGCCTTGAGGACCTCGAAGGTGAACTCGCCGCCGTAGTGCTCGGTGCCGCCCTCGAGGTCGATCACGGCGGGATTCGGGAAGCGGAGCGCGAGTGTGGTCTTGCCGACACCCGAGTCTCCCCACAGGAAGAGCTTGAGGCGGCGGTTGCCGGTAGTTGCCGGCTGGAATGGTGAACTGCGGTTGGGCCGAGTGACCTCTGGCGCGTTCATCTCGCACCCCTACTGGACTTTGCCGCGTCCAGCTCGCCTTCCCCACCGCTAGCGTGAACCTCGAAGGCGTCCTCGCCGATCTCCAGGTTCAGAAACTCCGTAAAGACTCGGCAGATGTCTCGGCCGACCCCGTTGTCCGCGTTCACCTGGCAGGTTCGCGCAGCCTTGTCCATCTCGAAGTGAGCGTCGAGACGAACTTTGGCGCGCCCGTGGATTCCTTCGGCAGCGATGACCGACATCAGCAGCGTCTCTTCGACATTGGCCATCGAGACCGATTCGGGGAAGTTGTAGTAGAACGCGATCGCACTCATGGGGTGCCTCCTTCCGGGTTTGTTTCACCCGACGCCGACGACGGTGATTCGTTTCGCCTATTACTTACCGGGACTGTCGGCGAAGTGTCGGATGGATTTTTTCGTCCGTAGCCGGCCCGTTGAAGTCGTTGGCGGATTACCTTTATGCGTTCGTACAGCGTCGAGCGGTGTAAGCCGAGTTCGCGCGCGATTTCGGATACGGATTCGCCTTCGTATAGGCGGCCCCAGACGATCCGCTCGGACGGGGGAAGATGCGCGAGGATCGTTTCGAGGTCGATTCGAAGATCACTCGTGTCCACATCAGTTGAGATGCGTCCGCTCACACGGAGGTGGTAGGTGTCGTTACTCAGGCAATCGACGCGGGTACGGCCTTCCGGTTGATTCCGGTCGACCGGCCGGTCGAGCGATCCGGCCTCGTTGCGGACATCGCGGACACCGGCGGTGCGCTCCGCGATGATCGAATTGAAGCGGTGTTCAACAATGCGGGAGATGAACGTGCGCCTACTCGCCTTAGTAGAGTCAAACGCAGGTAGGCGTCCAATGAGATCGGTCCTGAAGTCCTGCATTAGGTCCTCGCGTTCCCCGTCGGTCAGTCGCCAGTTGCCGATCAGTCGTGCAGTCCAATAACCGATGACCTTCTCGATGTAATCCTCGTCCTCGTCCCACTTCGGTCGACATTTCGCGGACATCTCCGCCTCCTCGTCGCCGAGGCGGTAGTCGTCCGCGTGCTGCTATGGCGGATGTATGTTCAACAGGAGAAAGGGAGGTACCGTGAGGTCCCATAAATGGCGACGTCCACGACTACCTCCCCGGCCGGTTGTCTGGTGAAAGCTAGCTATTGCGATTTGCCTGAATCAGATGCCAGGACCACCTCCTGCTGACGCGACGTCGCTTAGCGCATCACCGAACCCGCAACCGCCGCCCGACAGGCCTGGCAGGCTGCCCGACTACTTGCGACTTGCCCTACGGGATGGTCGCCTGCGCTATACGGGTAGAGTCGTGATTGAGGCGGTTTCACGGAAGACCGTGAAATGCGAGACCTGGGTGTTTTAACTCGCGGGTATTGAGTAGGTTACAGCGACAGCCGAAATCTGCGTTTCACGGTCTGTACAATTGAAGGGCATTGCGTATCGGGAAGGTGTGACGACGGCCGGGAAACGAGTACTGGGTCACCCCTTTCGCGTGAAAAGAGTCGCGAGGTTCTTGATGCGCGACTGTGTCTGCCCAAGCCGAAGTGCCATCAGGAACAGGTACTCCCCGTCAGAAGTGCAGGGCGGCGCGACGAATATGCCTCGCAGCCTATGTTCTTTCGACATCTCCTTCACGAATTCACCCCACATCTTGCGAAGGCGCGTTTTAGGATTGCTTCGATCCTGGCCATTGAATATGAGGATTTCGAGTTCACTCCATCTCATGAGTTCAGCCGACAACAGCTTCAGTGAAACTACCGTGTAGTATCTGTTGTCGATTACTCGTTCATCTCGCGATGCGAAGAAATGCTCGATGAAGAACAGTTGGCGAGGGCCGAGCGATTTTACGATGCCAGCGAATTCCCCTGAACCCACGATGTGGGTGCGATACCGCGCCCCCGTTTCTTCGGGCCGCAGTTCCTCCAGGACGAGGAGGGGGCCGGCGGACATCGCGGCGGCAGGGCTTGCTTCGGCGACAAGATCATTCAGTTCGACCGCGATCTCATCCATCCACACTTGGATTCGCTTTATGCTCTTCGCGGTGAAAACGCCGCTTTCGGAAAAACGGCTCAGGTTGGCCGCGTTGAAGTGTTTGCAAAGGCGGCACGCCAGTTCGCGTTGGGCGGGTTTAGTATCGAGGAGCATCACAGGGATCGGCAGCGCGGCATACGGGCCGCCGCCAGATTCGGTGGCAGGTCGTGCAACGATCAGTGGGCGGGGAACATCCTCAAGACCGAACAGCCTAATGGCGTCGCGGTACTCCTCACGGTTGCGGTGGACTTCCCCACCGCGTGCGTGACAGTCGTCGAAGTACCGTTGATTCGCACCTGCGTCCTCATCCAGCGCGAGCAATGCGTTATTGCGCAATCCGCGATAGACGTCGTCGGTACCGCCGGGTGGGCCCAAATAGCGCCAGTTGACGACACCTCCTCCGACTTTTCCGAGGTCGAATTCGTGATCTTGGAAGAAATCGAGGAAGGCCCTGCCGTTGTCCTCTGGGATAGGGGCAACGACAATCCCGTAGCCATCAGTAGGCGTCGCTACCGGTCTTCTGCGGCTACCACGTTGGCCTTTCGTACTACTTGCCATCCGACGGCTTCTGTGGCGGCGGCGACGGTTGTTGCGGAGATCCACTCGCCGGTCCGAGTTCAAGCCCATTCTTGCCTCGGCTAACTGCCAGCCTAAGGAGATGCTCCGCGGACCTTGCGGGTGAAACCGACTCCGCGAGCCGCTCGATCCGCTCACTATTCCTATCAGACCTCTTCATGAATTCGACCTCCTGGTCGTCGTACGAATCTCTGCCCGACACATCTGGCGGGGCGCCGGTAAGTATATCACGCGCGCTTAGACGTCAAGAGTGGCCGTGGAACTGGTGGGTACGGAGCCAAGAGGTGCGGCTGTGGGCTGTGAGCCTGAATCCGACAGCAGGCCAGTTCATTCAGGGGGCAAATGCGCCCGGTCCGAACTCGCCGCCATCCTAGCCGCCGGATATGAGCGATTGCTAGCCGCCTGCCCACCCGACGAAACGCCTAATCACCATATGTCTATTAATACCAGCGATTTACGTCGCTATTCCCTTGATAGCTCCCGCACCCAGAGCGATAGATCATGCGTGCCCGAAACCCCAACTTGTTCTGGTGAAAGGAGTTAGAGATGCGCAAGCAGCAACCGACCGCCCCCTCCCTCGAGATGAGCGACGCCACGCGCCGCCGGATCGAGGCCCAGAACGCCGACCCCCAGGTCAGCGACCTGCAGAACCCCGCCTTCCTCTACTCGACCGTCGCCACCGACCTCCTGCTGGCGATCACCTCCGGGCTGATCGACCCGGTCCAGCTCGCCCACGAGCAGCTCGCCAACCGGGGGCTCGACGCCGACGGCCAGTGGGTCGGCTTCGACCGCGCCCGCGAGATCCACCAGGTGACGCGATGAGCGACCGCGTGATGACCGCCAAGGCGCTGCAAATCGTCCTGGTCGACGCGTTCAACGCCGCGGGCGAAGGCCAGGAGATTGACCTCTACGACGCCATCTGCGCCGAGATGTGCCGCGACTACGACGACGTGGGCGAACCCACCGACGGCGACAACCCGAACTTCGATGGCCCCGCGCTGGAAGCGGCCACGTTCCACGACGCTGGCGTGCTGACCCACAGCGCCGGGCTGGTCGTGCGCGTGGGCGCCCGCGAGTTCCAAGTCACCATCGTCAGGAGTCGATAGCCATGGCGACCTACTACCAGCAGGCGATCCGCGAAACGATGGCCACCATCGGGCGCATCGGCTCCGCCGACCCGCGCCACGTCGAGGCATGGATGCGCTGCGAGCACTCGACGCTCGACGGCCTGTCGCGCTCCCAGTTCACCGCTGAAGTGAAGATCGCCCTGGACTGCATCGCCGCTGGCCCCGTGGCCAACAGCGAGTCGCTAGCCCAGAGCTTCGGACTCTAACCAGAAAGAAGGACAGACATGACGACCAAGCGCAGCAAGGCCCCCGTCGCCCGCAAGAGCGTGAAGAAGGCCACCCCCAAGTCCGCCGCCAAGAAGGGACCGCGCAAACCCGCCCCGAAGCCCGTCCCGGTGGATGCGCCCGCCGACACCGGCCCCGAGCTGGTCCAGTACGTCTTTCGCGGCACCACCTACCAGCTGCTGCGGGACGCCGCCGGCTACCGCTTCGGCGACCTGACCTTCAAATCTATGTCGGGCTTCGGCAAGCACCTGGAGAAGCTCAACGGGCCCGCCGAGGTGGCCACCGAGACGGACGCGCTACTGGAGCACGTCGAGACGACGCTGGCGAAGGCGCCGCGTGAGCGCACGCGCAAGCCCCTTCCCGTGCCCAAGGAGATGAAGGCGCCCAACGACCCGCGCGTTGCCCCCGGGGCGACCCTGACGCGCACGTACAAGGGCCGCGAGATCGTGGTCCAGGTCCGGGACGACGGCGCCTTCCTCTACGAGGGCCAGACCTTCAAGAGCATCTCGGCAGTCGCTAAGCACATCGTCGGCTACATGATCTCCGGCCCCGTGTTCTTCCGGCTGGTCGAGCCGAAGGCTGCGGAGGAAGCGTGATGTCCGAGCCCACGATCGCGGCGCAGGTCCTGGCGCTGCAGTCCATGACCGTCCCGCAGCTGCGTGAGCGGTGGCGCGAGGTGTTCGGGGAGGCCACGACCCAGCGCCACCGCGTGTACATGATCAAGCGCCTGGCCTGGAAGCTCCAGGAGGACCGGTTCGGCAAGCTGACGCCCGAGCAGGAAGCGCGGGTCGCGGAGTACCGCAGGGAGATCGAGGCGCTGCCGCCCGAGAAGTGGTTCCCCAACAGCAAGGCGAACCGGGAGGCGGCGGCGCGTGAGAAGCTGCGCCCCGGCCTGCGCGACCGCCGCGTGCCGCTGCCCGGGTCGGTGCTGACCCGCCAGTGGAAGGGCAACGAGGTGGTCGTGAAGGTCCTCGCTTCTGGCTTCGAGTACGACGGCCGCCTGTTCCGGTCGCTGTCGGCGGTCGCCCATGAGATCACCGGCACGTCCTGGAATGGCTTCACCTTCTTCGGCGTCGATCGGAAGGACGCCCGGTGATCCGTCGCGCCGGCAGCCCTGCTCGACCGCCCTCGTCGCTGCGCTGCGCGATCTACTGCCGCGTCAGCACCGTCGACCAGGCCCAGGGCGAGTTCACGTCCATCGACAACCAGCGCCAAATGGCCGAAGCGTACATCGCCTCCCAGGCCGGCAAGAACTGGGTCGTCATCGACGAGCACTTTGACGACCCAGGCTTCTCCGCCAGCACGACCGACCGGCCGGCCCTCCAACGCCTCCTTGCGGCAGTCGACGCCGGGCGAGTCGACTTGATCGTGGCCTACCGGCTGGACCGGCTCTCGCGGTCTCTGTCGGACTTCATGCGGCTGATGGACCGGCTGCGGGCGGCCGGGGTCGAATTCGTCAGCGTCACCGAGAGTTTCTCGACCGACAACGCCGTCGGGCGGCTCACGATGGGCCTGCTGGCGACGTTCGCCGAGTTCGAGCGAGCCACGATCGCCGACCGCACCCGGGACAAGATGGCCGGAGCGCGGCGTCGGGGCCGATGGACCGGCGGCATCCCGGTGCTCGGCTACGACGTCCGGGACAAGAAGCTTGTCATCAACGAGCCCGAGGCCGCGATGATCCGGGAGATCTTCCGGCTCTACCTGGCCGACCAGTCAATCAGCGAGGTCGTGGAGGAAATCAACTGTCGCGGCTGGGTTACGAAGTCGTGCAAGACCAAGACCGGGCGGCGCATGGGCGGAGTGCCGTTCACGAAGAACGGGTTGAACTACATCCTGGCCAACGTTCTGTACGCCGGCAAGACGAGCTACCTGGGCGAGGTCTACGAGGGCGAACATGAGGCCATCGTCGACGAGAAGACTTTCCAGCGGGTACAGGATCTGATGGCCCGCAACGCCCAGACCAACGGCTCGCAGGCCAAGAACAAGTACGGCTTCCTGTTGAAGGGCCTCGTCCACTGCGTCGCCTGCGGCGCGAAGTACGTCCCGTCGGTCACCCGGCGTGGGCCCCGGGTCCACCGGGCGTACGTCTGCGGCAGCGCGATGAAGAAGGGCTACGCGACCTGCCCCTGCCCCACGATCAAGGCCCAGCGCCTCGAAGACATCATCGTCCAGCAGATCCGCCGGATCGGCCAGGATCGCGAGCTGCAGCGCGAGACGGTGCGGCAGGTGCAGGAGCTACGGGAGGCGAAACGCCCCGCACTGGTGAGCGAACAGCGGCGCCTCAGGACGCGCCTGGAGAAGGTGCGAAGCGAGATCCGCAACCTGCTGGACGCGCTCGCCTCGGGCGAACACGGGGCGTCCGTGGGCGCGAGGATTGCCGACCTCGAGGAGCAGGCAGGGAAGGTCGAGCGGCGGCTCGTGGAGATCGCACGGGAGATCGCGGCGCTGGACGTCGGGTTTGTGGACGAGGCGGACGTCGCGAAGGCGCTGAGTCTTTTCGATCCGGTGTGGGAGATGCTGTTCCCGCATGAGCAGGCCCGCATTATTCAGTTGCTTGTCGATCGCATCGAGCACGATCCGGTCGGCGGGAACCTGGCGGTGGAGTTTGCGCCGGCGGGCATCCGCGCGCTCGCGGGTGAGGTGGACGCAGCCAAGGAGGAAGCATGCGCGTCGAAGTAGAAATCGACTTGAGGCCGACCAGACCGGAGCCCGAGGCGAAGCCTGCTGTCGATCCCGAGGTCGTCGCCGAGAAGCGGCGTAGCTCCAGCGAGGACCGGCAGCTTCGGCGGATCGCCCTCGCGCAGGTCATCGAGGCTCGGATCGCTGCCGGGGAGTTCAAGGATATGGCTGAGGTCGCTCAGCGATGTCGCGTTTCTCGGGCCCGGTTGAGCACGATCATGAACTGGCGGGGATAGAATGAGGCGCCAGACCGGGGGGGGATTGGAGGGAGAAACCCAGCCTGGCGCCGTCAGGGAGATTCTACGCCGATTGCCGACGGACTTCAAGACCCCCGCGTATCGGCTCTTCGCGTCGCCCGGCGGTGCGGGGTGGCGAGGGCGCGGGTGAGCCAGTTGGAAAATAATCGATTATCGGCCGGCCCTACTTGGTCGCCGCTCATCCAACCGGTCGTTCGCCACGGCAACGGAACTTCGCGCAGTCAAGCGCGACGACGCCCTTCGGCCCCAGTTGAAATTGCCTTCGCAATTGTGTTAGGATCTTCTTTGCCCGGCCCTGTACGGCCTACGGCCCGATACGGGCGACTCGCTACGTCAATACCTCCATCAATGCGGGAGGACGACAATGCTTTGCTTCAGGACCACTGTATTCTTCTTGATGATGGCCACAGTTGCTGTTGCCGATCCGATTCAATGGCCGGAATCGGAGGGCGGCAATGGCAACTACTATGACCTGGTGACCTTCTCCGATGACTTCCTTTCCTGGACTGACTCGCGCAATGCGGCTGCGTCACAAATGTGGGACGGCGCGGCGGGCCATCTGGCGACACTAACCTCCGAGGCAGAGAACAATTGGGTCTTTGCTAACCTGGGCAGTCCGTACGCCTACTATCTAGGAGCGTTTCAACCAGCTGGCTCAGGCGAACCGGGCGGTGGCTGGCAGTGGGTGACACAAGAAGATTGGTCCTATACAAACTGGTGGTCTGGCGAGCCGAACAACGCCGGAAGCGGCCCGAGTGGCGAAGAAGACTGCCTGCAGTTCAGCGGTTTTGCTGCAACTCCTGGAACATGGAATGATGCAGATTTTCTGAACGTTCCGGTTGGCGGTGCTCCGGGCTACGTTGTTGAGTATCAAGTAACTCCTGTCCAGTCCGAAGGCGTCACCTGGAGCACGATCAGAGCTTTGTTCCGTTAGTGGCTTTCGGTAAGATCGCACCGATTAGCGCGCAGAACGGCGCTCGGCAAGGTGGGTATTAGAACGACCTAGTACCCAGCCAATCGCCGCGGGGACCTTACGGACGTCACCCGCGCCCGATTGAGCATGATCATGAACTGGCGGGGATAATATGAGGCGCCAGATCGGGAGCGGCAGAATCAGAGACAGAACCTCCGGTAGGCGCCGATCGAGGTCTTTGTAGACTCCTGCATCAGCCTAGAGTATAAGAAACGTGTATCCGTAACTATGTGAACCACGGTTACGCGCTGATTTACTCGGCAATAGAGGGACGTACGGTGAAGACACTTGGCATGCAGACAATCTACTCTTTTCTATCGGATAGGCCGGAGATACAGCCCGTAAAAAGCACACATGTTCGCCACGACAGTGGTTTGGCGGTAGAAGGCTTTTCTGAATTGGTTGAGAAGGTCGCAGAGCTTTCTTATCGCAACCCGGATTTCGTGCTTTTTTTTCGCGGGCAGTCGCAGGACTGGAAGAACCGCAAAGGCAACTCAACGCTAAAGCCGAGCCTATTTCGGCCCGAACGCTCTGGATTGGTTTCGCCATCAAACGAAGTACTCGCAAATCGTTACGCGCGATTGCAACAGGCTGAAGAACTACTTGTTGATGAACTTCGAACAATCTCGTTTTCCGATAAACTTCGATTCCAGCGATATAGAATCCTCCGGTGGTCAGTCCTCCAACACTACGAGATCTGCCCGACGCCACTCCTTGATATTACCCATTCGCTCCGGGTCGCCGCCTCTTTTGCGTCTTTAAGCGCCGTTTCTGAAGCACTAATTTGTGTACTCGCACTTCCAAGCCTATCAGGAAGTGTGACCACATCGGCCGAACAAGGCGTTCAGGTCGTTCGCCTTCTTAGCATTTGTCCGCCTTCAGCGCGTCGACCGCATTTCCAAGAAGGTTACTTGGTCGGGGAGTATCCGGAGCTAATATCCATTCAGGAGAAAGGTAACTATCGCGCACACGAGATAGATCTTGGCCTTCGCCTTATTGGTAAGTTTAGAATTAGCCCGTCTACGTTCTGGCATAGAGATCCACGCTTTAGTCCGATACCTCGTGACGCCCTTTACCCCGACGACGGTGATCGGTTTGCAGAAATTGCGGCGCGGATACAAGATAGGCTTGTCGTTTTCGAAGTGTAACGATGCCTATCATCTCCTCTAGTGCAAACTCTACTTTTCTGGAGACCGATGCGGCGAAAGGCTGAGTAGGAGAGACTAGCCCGGTCCGGTGCCACAAGTCGTTTCTTAATGCGTTTCTCGTAGGAAAGATGCCTTTATATTACCAATACTCTTACCCTCGGCGCAAATCGGTACCCAGTCCGGTCGGATAATCTCCACCCACGGGCCAGGGGAGCCATCGCCACGAAACCACCACGTATTGTTCGTGGTGACAAAGAATGAGAGTTGCCAGTCCGCGATTTCCGAGACTGGGAGAGGAACATCGTAGTTCTCATCTCGCACCCAAGAACTGGCGCTGTACTCGTACCGATAGACCTCTCCGTTTGTTCGGAGAATTCGTGGTGCGCCATAGAACCCACAAAGTGCCGCTACCTCATCTGAAGCGTTCGGGTCCACCGGAACCGCGGAAACGACGCTCGTCAACGCTGCTACTACGATGATGCCGACGAATATGCGGAACACGACAATCCCCTTTCGCTTGCCGAATCGTAGCAGACCATCGGAGATACCTTCAACAACATTGGGATTCAAGATAGATACCGACTCGACCTCCGCCCTCGGCCGAAAACGGCGCCCGACCAGGTGGGGTATTGATTGGGGAGAGAAACCCGGCCGAGCGCCAAACGAAGTCTACATCAACGAGTTCATTGTCGCAATTTCGCCGCCCTTGAATTCCGATTGGAATTGGCGCACCTTTGCTTATGGCAGGGAGAATTAGCGCAGTTCTAAGGAGCCGGCAATGCCCGGTAGTCTTCCCCGCCGCACCATGGTCTTCATCGACGGCAGCGCTTTCCGCGACACGATCCAGCGCTATTGGTACGGTCAGCTTCGCGGACGGCAGGAACTCGTCCAGGACTACTACGCCCTGGGCAGGCTGCTTTGCAACGACGATCAAGAACTGATCCGCGTCAACTACTACACCGGACGGCCGGTCGATGTCGAGGAACTCCCGCCGGGTACCGATCGAGAACCCCGCTACGCAATGGGCGGCATGGAGCTCCATGACCATGAAGCACACCGAGCCCGGCGCGTCCAGGAAAACCACCGGAAGCTCGAGGAACACATCAAACGGTGCCGATACACCCGGCTCGCGGTCGGCCGGGTGGTAGCGCGTCGCCGGCACCACAGGTACGGCCCCGCTTTCCAGTGGGCGGCGGAGGTCCTCAAAGCCACGGGCGGCGGGACATCGGCCGAGGCAGACGCCTCCCTGTTCGAACGGGCGACGCAATCCAATCGGGAATCCAAGCGCCTTCGACTCCAACTCGTGGCCCGTCTCCAAGCCCTTTCGGATGAGAACGCCATCCCCGGCGACCTCATGGGCCGCTATACGGAGTTCATCACGACCCTCCGCGATGAGTCGATCCGCTTCCAAGAGAAGGGAGTCGACACCTTGTTGACCGTCGAGGTGCTTGAGCTCTGCATGCGCGACGCCTTCGACGACGCCATCCTATTCGCCGCGGACGAGGACTACGTGCCTCTCGTCGAGGCCGTGAAACGGGATGGCCGGCGAGTGATCCATGCGTTCCTGGACGTGCCAAACTACGGGCGGCGGTTGCGGGAAGCGTGCGACGACTGGCGGGTCGTGACGCGCGACAACCTTCGTGCGACCGTGCTTGGCGGTGTCGGCAATGACGAAAGTGAATCGGCCCGGGGATAGTATGGGGCGCCGGACCGGGGCGAGGTTTGGAGATAGTCGCACCAGACCACGACACCTATTCGGATCGCGCCGTCCGGTATACATCGACGATCTCCGCCCAGTCCATAAGTTGCTGCGCCTTCGCGGAGCGCCCGCGAATCCTCGAATCTCCGACCAACCCGAGCGCCTGCAGGGTGACACCTAGACCACCCGCGAGGCGGTAAGTCTCCTCGTGGTTATACACTTCTTCGAGATCTGCCGCCATGCGTGCGAGCAAACCGACAGTCCCAATAATGAAAACTATCTTCGGCAGGTTACGATCGAATGATGTAGGCATCAGGTCCGTCGCTTCGGCGCGATACGCCTTCGCGATTTCAATCAACTGGCTATCCGTAGTCGTAACCGAGATCAACGCGCCCGGCGACAACAGCAGATCGCTCGCATCTCGAATCGTCGTGTTATTCGTGTCCGGCACATCGGCTACCCATTGATCACCAAATTCGCCTGCGTAGTGACCCGGCCCCCGCGCCGTGCTGCTGCATCCGGCCAAAGCCAGAAGGCCGACGATAACCCATGTGAAAATCGCGATTTGATTACGCATCAGCGCTCCCCATTAATCAGCTTCCCGTACGACAAGTCGTTTCCGCTTCGAGTCACGGTGGTGAGAACGATTCCAACTTCGCCGCCGCCCACATCTCCGACAGCACTTCGGCCTGCGCCGAGACGGCCATGAATGTTTGCCCCCGCGAGCCTAGTGAGCGGGGCGAATCTTCGCCCACTGCTGGTTCTCGGTCTCTCCACTGCGAACGTTGCGGCTGTCAACTCTCTTGGTCGGCTCTATCTGCGGGAGCCAAGTTAGCCGCTTACCTATCATTCCGTGAAGCGTGAGAATCGGGTCGTCGCCTGTTGTCGCAGCGAGTTCATCGGCGTACTCTCTCGGATGTTCTCGCATAATCGCCCGAATCAAATCGTGTGTGTCAAAGGTGTCGAGCATTTCATCGATGGCATCTTTGATCATCTGGTCGGTGATGTACTTAATTGTAGTCCCCCATTGAGTTCCGAGGCTACCCAACCTGATCGATAGTATAGCAATCAACGGAACGAGCCCATCGCTAAATCACCGCTTTCCATTTCAGATTGGAAATGTCCGGAAATCCCGGCATAGCGGTTCGCGGCCGCGGAGGACTACTGGACATGGAGGATGGTCTCCCATATGCTCCACCTCATGGCTACCAAAACAAATGCCCTTGAGGGCTATCTCGTCGAAATGGCAGCGATTCGCGCTACTGGCGCAGGAGTCGCGGAGACCTCGTACTACCCGGCGCTTTCGAACGCTCTTAACGAGGTTGGCCGCAGCCTGAAGCCGAAGGTCCAGTGCGTCCTCCAGCTAGCAAACCGTGGCGCTGGCCTGCCTGACGGCGGGCTGTTCGCCGCGGAACAATGCCGCGCTTCCGATCTCAACAAACCGCTGCTCGGGCAGGTTCCTGCACGCGGTGTCATCGAGGTTAAAGGTCCCGGATTCGATATCGACAAGTTGATCCGAAGCAAGCAAGTAAGCGACTACTGGACGAAGTATCGACTCGTACTCGCAACGAACTACCGCGCCTGGGCTCTCGTCGGCACGGGAACCGACGGAAACCCAAAGGTGCTGGAGCAGTTCGTTCTCTCAGAAGATGAAACCAGCTTCTGGAAACTCGCTCAGCACCCAGGGACGGCTGAGGAGAAGCTTGGCGGCCCTTTCGCCGAGTACCTACGCCGGGTCCTGCTTCATAATGCGCCACTGGCGGCCCCCCGAGATGTCGCCGGCATTCTAGCCTCTTACGCCCGCGATGCGTTGGCCCGTATTGAGCATGCGGATACCCCCGCCCTAGCCAGCCTACGCACGGCGCTTTCCGAAGCCCTCGGCCTGCGCTTCGAAGGCGAGCGTGGTGAGCACTTCTTTCGCTCCACCCTCGTGCAGACCCTCTTTTACGGTCTGTTTGCCGCCTGGGTGATCTGGTCGCGGTCCGGCCACCGGGACGCCGAGACGCCGTTCCCTCAACTGATACGAGAATCAGCCTCGCCATTAGGTTCGCGTCCTGAGCGGTTCGAATGGCGGTCGGCTGAATGGTCCCTGCGTCTGCCCGTGATTCGCGTGCTGTTCGAGCAGATCGCCACGCCATCGAAGCTTGGCCCCCTCCGGCTAGTCGAGGTGCTGGATTGGGCAGCCGCCGCGTTGTGTCGCGTGGACGAAACGGCGTTCTTCATGTCCTTCGACGAAGACCACGCCGTTCAGTATTTCTACGAGCCGTTCCTGGAGGCATTTGACCCCACGTTGCGCAAGGATCTTGGAGTCTGGTACACCCCCGAGGAGATTGTTGAATACCAAGTTGCTCGTGTAGACGCTGTCCTGCGTGAGGAACTGAATATCTTGGACGGCCTGGCCGATCCGAACGTTTACGTCCTTGATCCCTGTTGCGGCACCGGCGCTTACCTGCGGTTCGTGCTGGCGAAGATCGAGGAGACACTACGCGCGAAGGGCGACGATGCGCTGGTCGCCCATGACCTTAAGCGCGCCGCCATGGACCGGGTGTTCGGATTCGAAATCCTGCCGGCGCCGTTTGTCATCGCGCATCTACAGCTCGGTCTCCTCCTCCAAAAGCTGGGCGCCCCCCTGTCGGAGGCGACGTCGGAGCGCGTCGGCGTATATTTGACAAACTCCCTTATTGGCTGGGACCCACCTGCGGGACCCAAGCAGATACTCGCGTACCCCGAGATGGAGGAGGAACGAGACGCAGCTGAGAAGGTCAAGCGCGACACACCGATCCTCGTCGTACTGGGCAATCCCCCATATAATGCTTTCGCAGGAACGTGTCCAGAAGAGGAAAAGGGCCTAGTAGAGCCTTACAAATCGGGACTTATCAAGGAATGGGGCATCAAGAAGTTCAATTTGGACGACCTATATGTCCGGTTCTTCAGGATCGCCGAAAAGCGTATCGCCGAAAGTACTGGACGCGGGGTAGTATCATTCATTTCGAATCATTCTTGGATAAGCGAGCCGTCTTTCGTAGTACTTCGCGAGCACCTGTTGAGGAGTTTCGATGATTTTTGGATTGAAAATATGCACGGCAATCGTAAGATATCGGAATACGCACCAGACGGCCGAACGAGCGAGACGGTCTTTGCGATTCCAGGATTCTCGCCCGGCATTCAGCAAGGCGTTGCAATCTCCTTATGGGTCAGAAGTGGTAAGCGGATGGGCGAATCCTGCGTGCGCGTGCGGGATGATATATCCGACGCCCGTGCGGTAGATCGTCGCGCTCGACTACTCAAGAGCCTCTACGACCCTGACGCTCAAATGCATTATCAACTGGCGACGCCATCTAGGGGCAATCGATTCTCGTTCCGGCCTGGTGGAGCCCGTGCAGAGTACCAGGTCTGGCCAAGCGTCATTGACCTGTGTGCCAATCCCCCGAGCAACGGGCTCATGGAAAAGCGTGGTGGAGCACTAATCGATGTCGATCGCGATCGATTGCGTCGTCGGATGCAGCGGTATTTTGACCGCAGCGTGTCGTGGACTACACTCACGTCCGAGGGACATCCTCTAACGACCAACGCTGCGCGGTTTCCTGCGGAGGCTGCTCGACTAAAAGTCTTATCCACCGAGGCTTTCTCCGAATCGCGGATTGTGCGTTATACGGTACGTCCATTCGACGTTCGCTGGTGTTATTACTCGCCAGTTCGTCCGTTGTGGAACGAGCCCCGCCCCGTTATTTGGGCTGCGCGCCAACGCGACTCGTCATTCCTGATCACGAGATTGCGCCCGACAAATGCGGCCGAAGGACCTCCGGTGGGTTATGCGTCCGGCCTGTTCGACGATCACTTCCTCGCCCCTGATGCAGTGGGGATTCCACTCAAACATACTGACGGGGTACCAACCGATCAATTATTCCACCACGCAACTTCGCCCGGTGCCCTATCCAAGCCGGCAGTAGCGTACTTGCGTAGCCTTGGCGACGACTCGCCGGCACAGCTTGGCCGAATATGGATGCACGTCTTGGCGGTGGCCCATTCTTCCGCCTATCTCACGGAGAACGCCGACGGAATCCGACAAGACTGGCCGCGGATTCCGCTACCTACAGAGCGTGGAATCCTTGGCGCCTCGGCGGAACTCGGGGCGCGGATCGCCACCCTGCTTGATGTGGATGCGCCTGTTTCCGGTGTCTCCTGCGGCATTATCGACCCCTTGTATCGTGATCTCGGGAGTATTCACCGAGTCGACAACAAATCACTCGACCTTGCAGCCGGCGACCTCGAAGTTACCGTTGGGTGGGGCCACGCAGGCAAGGCCGGTGTCGTGATGCCCGGGCGCGGGAAGATCACGGATCGTGGCGACTACCTAGATATCTGGCTGAACGACAACGCGTATTGGGGCAATGTGCCGCGTCCGGTGTGGGAATACACCATCGGGGGCTACCAGATCATCAAGAAATGGCTCTCCTATAGGGAGAAAGCGCTCCTTGGCCGTGGAATTTCGCCGGATGAAGCCCGCTACGTTACGGAAGTGGTCCGTCGGATAGCAGCGCTGATCGCAATGCAACCCGAACTCGACGCAAATTACGAGGTTGTTCGCGCTGACACTTATCCGTTCGCTGATGCGGACTCCGCAGCGACGACATAGTCTCTTCGAAGCTGCCCCTTTAGATTGCTATTCCGGGGCCGAGACCATCTTGTTGCCGCCGTCATCGCAGCATCGACATCTTCCGCGTCTCAACCCCCCAAGCCGTCGTCAGCCTGCAGAAGTACGTCCCCGAAGGCATCGACGCCCCGTAGGCATCCCGGCCGTCCCATTCGACGGTGTTCGCTCCGGCATTCAGCGACTCATCAACCAACCGCGCCACCATCTGGCCCTTGGCGTCGTAGATCGTTATCTGGACCTGACCAACCGTGGGTAGCGTGAAACTCACCGTCGTCCTGGGGTTGAAAGGATTGGGTGAGACCTGTGTTAGCATTTCTGACGTCTTCGTCATTTGCTCTGGATGTACCGCCGTTATTGTCTCTTGAACGAGGAACTGGGCGACGACCTCCATACCTTCGTAGGACTCGCCGTTGGTCAGGACGATGACACCGACATCCAGATCCGGATTGAAGCGGATGACTGTCCGCATGCCCGACTGGCTACCAGCCTGGCTCCACCACCAGCGCCCAAGCCACTCACCATATGCCCATATCAAACCGAGATGCACACCATCCTGGAAGTCAGGGTTGTGAACCGTGAAGATATTGTCCACGGTTTCTTGTTCAAGTATACGAACGCCGCCGGCCCCACCCCCTTGCATCATCGCCGTAAGGAATCGGCCAAGTTCGAGTGGCGTTGTCATCAGCAGCCCGGCAGGATACCACGGATATCGATACTGACCATAGGGATAGTACTGCCCGTCGGGTTCCCAGTATTGGTACGGCATTGCCAGGTTCGCCAGGTTGACGTCCGCCAGCAGCCACGCCGTCCGCTGCATGCCAAGCGGGTTGAAGATGTGTTCCTCGCAGTAGGCCGGAAAGGACTCTCCGCTGATGGTTTCAACGATGTAAGCGAGAAGGCTCACCGCCACGTTACTGTATTCATCGCCTTCGCCCGGTGCCCACGGAACATAGACGGCGGCGGTATAGTATAGGCCGCCCGGAACCAAGTACTCCTCTACGAATGTGCCGAGTGGCAGCGGAGAATCGCTATCCCACGTTACCAGGTTCACCAGCGTGTTCCAGTCGTCGCGGATTCCCGAGGAATGCGTCAACAGCATGGTGAACGTGATAGGATCGTCAGGATGGGCGGGGTTCCGTACGGAGAACGGCAAGTAGTTGTTAACGTCGTCATCGAGTTCGAAGTGCCCAGCCTCCTGCAGTTGCATGATTGCCGTACAGGTTACCGTTTTTGCGACCGATGCAACCGTAAACAGCGTCGTGTCGGCGACCGCGATATCCTGATCGAAATCCGCGACTCCAAATGCGCCAGACCAGACAAACGCACCCGACCGCACCGTACAGGCGCTCAAACCGGGTATGTGGAAGGTCTCCATCGCCTCGACGATGTCGGTACTTACGGTCGCCTCCGGTCCAGCGGCATTGGCGTACGGGTGGGCCATCGAGCCTGTGACAAACGTCACCGTGACTAGGAACAATTTTGACAAGGTATTCGATTCTATTCCTGGGATTCCCATGACCCACCCCCTGAGGACGCTACGAAAGCGCAGGTAATACGCTGTCCTATAGAAATCCTGTTCTGCAGCGCGTTGGCTCGCCTCTTGCCTATCGTCAGCGTTGAGCAGCGGGCGGGCTTGGCGCGACGCTGGCACACGTCAGGAACGCGTCAAGGCCGACAATCAATTTCCCGGCCGGTCAATCACGAGCGCTAGACGTTCGCGGAGATTCGGGTCTGTCTCGGTCGCGAAGAGTTCGCGAGCCTGATTCACCGCGCCGTCAGTCGGAATATGGTAAAGGCAGTTGAACATTGCGATCAACGCCTCTGAATTCGCCTGCCTGTCCACGCCCATTGGACGCCTCAGGAAGTAGAGCTCACGGATGAAGTCGACAGTTCGGGGATCTCCGAGGGCCGCCAGGTCGAGCCACGGCGGCTCATCTCGGTGCGAGACGAGTATTGAGTAGATATCTTCGTCGTGTGCGGTGCCGATTGCGTAGTGTGCCATGGTCCGCGCCGCTTCGTACCGGAGACCTTCTGAATCCCCGAGGTAGCCCTGGCATACCGCGGCGATCCGATCCCGAAAAGCGCTCTCGCGGCATGTCGCGATGTAGGCGGCGGCGATGGGCCCAGCCCATCTATTGGTATCGGTGCGAAAACCCGCACGCATACAGAACAATCGATACCGAATATGACGCGCCGTGTCTTCGGAGTACAACGTGTGTTCCAGGAATTCAACGTTCTCTTCGAGGCTGGAAAGGCAATCTCCCGCAAATCCAAGGTGCGGAGACAGCAGCACGATTGCTATCGCGAGAAGCGAGGTCTTCGACTGGGGCCAGACACCCGGCCGCCGAAAACTGCCGACCATCGGCGTTCCGCAACGTGAAATCGGAATCATGACCATGGAATCCCCTGCTCGCGTTACTGGGGTGCCGCGAGCGAAGTGATTGTAGCACCGACAAGATGAGAAGGGGAAGCCAAGGTGCGGGTGCCGGACCCACATTACGGCGTTACCCCGCGTTCGCATTTACGACCGACCGCACGTGCCGGTGAGGCTCGAAATCTCGGAGTCAGAGGTGAACAGCGGATTCGAGGCATTGTTGAATTTAAACGACTTACGGCTGTTAACCGTTTTGGCCCCGACAGCACGAAACCTCAGAAACGCAGAATTCGGCAGACCCGACGAGTAACATCCGGCTTCGCGCGAATTTCTCAAGAATCGTGTAAACGGCAGCGTCCGCGGGCGACCGCGCTAACCCTTTTACGACAAGCGGTTATAGGCGTGCGGTAAACACGTCGTGTCGCGTTCATGGTCAACTCTTTGGGAATACGCTTGGCCGTGGCGGGGAACTGGCGCCTCCGGTAGGGCTCGAACCTACAACCCTGCGGTTAACAGCCGCATGCTCTACCATTGAGCTACAGAGGCGCGCCGAAGCGGTCTGGGTTCTGGGCGCGAAGGAGAATCGGGGTGCGGGGCGCCCGGAACGGACGGGCAATATAGGGTGTGGGGCAAGCGGCGTCAAGGGTCGGCTAGTTCTTGACCACTGGTCTTGGGGAGGCGGCGCGCGAGGCGCCGCCGTGGGGGTTCGGTTCCAGGCGCTTTAGCTTGTCGTACAATGATTTACGACTTATGCCGAGCAGCTGGGCGGCGTGGGTGCGGCTGCCGTTGGCGGCGTGCAGGGCGTGGTGGATGGCGGTTCTTTCGGTGTGGGCCATCTGGTCGGCGAGGGCGAGGTGGTGGTCCGGGGTGGGGACCACGGCGGCGGTGGCGACCAGTTCGCGCAGGCCGCGGGGGAACATGTCGTCCGTGAAGGGACGACCGACGCGGTGGTACAGGCACGCCCGTCGTACCAGGCCCGTCAGCTCGCGGACGTTGCCGGGCCACGCGTAGAGGGGCAGGACGGACCAGAGCGTGGGACCGAGGACCATCTCGGCGTCGGCGTCGTTGCCGAGGGCGCGACGCGCGGCGTGGTGGGCCAGCGCCGCGATGTCGGCGCCGCGGTCGCGCAGGGGCGGCAGGTGGATCTCCAGCACCTGCAGCCGGAAGTACAGGTCCTGGCGGAACCGCCCGTCCGTCACCATCGCCAGCAGGTCGGCGTTGGTCGCCGCGATGACGCGCAGGCTGGCGCGGCGTTCGCGGGGCTCGCCGAGGCGGCGGTAGGTGCCCTCCTGCAGGAGTCGTAGCAGCTTCGACTGCAGCTCCGGGGGTAGTTCGCCCACCTCGTCGAGCAGCAGGGTGCCGCCCTCGGCGCGCTCGACCAGGCCGGCGGCGTCGTGGTCGGCGCCGGTGTAGGCGCCGCGGGCGTGGCCGAAGAACTCGCGCTCGAAGACGGGTGCGGGGACGGCGGCGCAGTTCACCGCCACGAAGGGGCCGGCGGCGCGGCGGCTGAGCGCGTGGATGCGGCCGGCGGCGACCTCCTTGCCGGTGCCGGTCTCGCCGGTGATGAGCACGGGGTCGTCCGTGGTGGCGGCCAGCGCGAGGAGCTGGGCGACGCGGACCATGGCCGGGGAGCAGGCGACGAAGTCGTCGTCGCCCGCGGGCGTGGCGGCGGCGGCCGTCGCGGCGACGGGGGACGACGGGGCGGCCCAGACCAGCGCCGCGCGCCAGCGGTCGCGCAGGCCGTTCAGGAAATCCTCGCACTGGGCGTGCTCGCCGGGAAACTCCGCCAGCGACACCAGCAGGTCGCGGGCCTCGCTGGCCGGCCAGGGCGGCCTGGATGCGCGCGCCCTCGTACAGCCCCCGCGCCAGTTCGAGATGGGCGCCGTGAAAGCGGGCCCGGGCGATTGCCTGCTGCGCCGCCGGCCAGGCCTCGTCGAGACGGCCGCACGTTCGCAGCGCCGTGGCCAGCAGGCGCCCGCTGACGATCTCCTCGAAGATCTCCCCCGTCTCGACGCCGCGGTCGCGGGCGTGGGCGAGCGCGGGCGCGGCCTCGCCGGGTCGTCCCGCCAGCAGGCGTTCCTGGGCAAGACGGCGGTCCAGGCCCACCACCAGGTCGCCGCGCGGGGCGCGGTCGGCGGCGAGGGCACGCGACTCGAGGTAGCAGGCGACGGCGTCGTCCCGGCGGCCGGCGGCGAGGGCCGCGTCGCCCATCACTTCGAGGGCGAGGATCCGTTCGCGGGCCCAGCCGTGAGTGTCGGCCATCGGCAGCACCGACGCCGCGATCAGGGTGGCGGCCGCGCCGTCACCGCGCACCATCAGGGCCTTCGCGCGTACCAGGCGGGTCAGGAGCCAGCCCTGCAGCTGTCCCGCGCGACGCTGGGGCTCTTCGATGGCGTCGACGATGCGCAATGCGCGGGCCGGTCGTCCCTGCTTGTAGCGGGCGATGGCGAGATTGAAGGCGGCTTGCCAGGCGGACGACCGCTGGCCTTGCGTCTCGAGCTGGCGGCGCGAGCGCTCGAGGAGGCGGCTCGCCTCGACGAGGTTGAACGAGTGCATCTCGCACTGGCCGAGGATCGCGAGGTTCCAGGCCTCGCCCCAGGCGTCGCCGGCGAGGCGGCGCAGCGAGACGGCCTCGCGCTGGAGTTCGCGCGCCTCGTGTCCACGGCCCTGTAACGATTTCACGTAGCCCATGACGTGGGCCGCGCTGGCCCGGCGCGTCAGCGGCAGGTCCGGGTGGGTCGCGAGGACCTCGTTCACGATGGCCCGGCACTCGTCGAGGCGGTGCTGTCGTCCCCGCACGCAGGCGAGCATCAGCTCCGGATTGGCCTCGTGGTCTGGCGCGAGGCGACGCGCGCGCACGTCGGTGACCAGCGTCTCGACGGCGTCGAAGGCGTAGTTGAGGTAGCAGGCATCGACCAGGAGGTTGACGGCGTCCCAGACCAGCGGCCGGGGCCAGTTGGGGACCTTGCTCCAGGGGCCGACGCGGGAGAACGGGTCCTCGGGCAGGGGTCCGCGCGGCTCGGGGAGACCGCCCATCGCCCGGCGGGCGGCGAGATCGCGCTCGGTGGGGCGGACCACGACGTACGGCGCCAGCAGGCGCGTCGCCTCATACAGCAGGACGGGCAGGTCCTCGACCAGCATCGCGGCGCACGCGCGGCGCACGCCGTCGGGGTCGACCGGGTGGCTCCAGGGGGCTTCCGCCATGACCATCCTCCCGCGCCGGGCGCAGTCAGACGACCGGCTCGCCGGGGAGGACGACGGAGCACGTGGGGATCGCCGCCAGGGCGCGGGCGGCGCGTGGTACGCGGGTCATTGTGCCACGCGCGCGGGGGCCTCGTCAACTCGGCGGCGCACCGCGGCCCGGCTGGTGCCGATTCCCGGGATCCGCGCCGGCAGGAACGCGAGACGCCCAACCCCTGGTCTTCATCGACACGCCGTGGGTTTCGGGTTGCGTCCGGCCTGCCTCGCCGGCCCAGGCCGCCTCGCCATCGCGGGACGACGGGACCGGCCGGGTCCGCGGTGGTTGCCGCCGGGCGCGAATCCGCAAGGCGCGCGCCGCCGGGGTCGTCCCTTGAAGATCCGGAGGTTAGGCGATCAGGCGCGGGGCCGGGCGACAACGCCGGGTGACGCTGGGGAGCGCACCTGTCAACGCGCGCGCTTGGCGGTGATGTGCCGGCGCAGGTCGGCGGCCGGGAAGGTGTTGACGAGGCACCGGCAGGGGATGCCGGCCTCGCGGGCGAACTCCACGCCCTGGCGGAAGTCGCCGAGGCGGGCCGCGCGATGGGCGTCGGTGTTGATCACCAGCTTGACGCCGTAGTCGCGGGCCAGGGCGCAGTGGTCGTGGCAGAGGTCGAGGCTGCCGGGGTTGGCGTTGAACTCCACGATGGTGCCGCCCGCGGCCGCGGCCTTCAGCACCGCGTCCATGTCCAGCGGCAGCGGACCGGAACGCAGCATGTAGTCGCCGATCGGCTTGCTGACCACGCTGACCCACGGGTTGTCGATCACGCGCAGCGCCGTGCTGGTGTACTCGTGGACGGTGTTGCCGTTGGGCGCGGCGAGGGACACCAGGACGTAGTCGAAGGTCGCGAGCACGTCGTCGTCCAGGGGCAGTTCGCCGTTCGCGTCGGCGTTCAACTCCACGCCGTGCAGCAGCTCGAAGCCGGGGAACTGGCGGCGCAGGCTGTCGATCTCCTCGCGCTGGATGTCCTCGCCCTCGAGGTCGAGGCCCTCGGGATGGACCGACGAGCAGAAGTGATCGCTGATGCCCAGGTACTCGAGGCCCAGCGCGATCGCGGTCTCCACCATGCGGCGCATGGAGTGGCAACCGTCGACGTTGCGGGTATGCGCATGCAGCAGTCCCCGGATGTCACAGGGTCTGACGAGGTCGGTCTTGGCGGGTTCGGTCGTCACGTTCGTACTCTTCATCGCTGGTCGGCGGCAGGGAGCCGACATTGGCGCCCGGGCCGACGTTCACACCACTAAGAGCGCGCCGGGCCAAGCGCAAGGGGCGGCGGGGTTTTTGTCCCCGCGACCCCTTGCCCGCGTGCCGGACGCTCGCCTAGTACGCGCCCCATGGCTGCTTGCCGGGCAGCCAGTAGCTCGGCAGCACGAAGCGCAGGAGATGCCCGAGCCGCTTCGCTCGCGCGAGATTCTCCTCGCTCGCGGCCGCTTCTTGCGCGAGTTGATCGTCGAAGAGCTGCGCGAAGGTCTCGCGCGCGGCCTGCCGGCGCTCCGCCTCCGTCGCGAACTCCGCGCGGATGGCGCGCAGCTCGCCTTGGTCGAGGAAGACGCCGCCACAGGCGGGACACTCGTCCACGGTGACCTCGCGCTTCACGCTGGAATAGTGGCGCATCAGCACCACGTCGTCGCAGCGCGGACAGCGCCGGCGCGCGGCGAGGTCGGCCCGCGCCTGCGGATCCTGCCGCGCGTCCAGCAGCGACTCGCCCGCCGCCTCGTGCGCCTCGTCGACCTTCTGCAGTTCCTGCCGATCGAACCAGACGCCGCCGCAGCCGCCGTCGCAGACGTCGACGGCGATGCCGCCGACGTGCCGCTCCGTCGTCGTTCGACCACACGCTGGACAGTACACGGGAGCCTCCCGGCCAAGGTACGCGGGCATGGCGCCGCCGGAGCGACGCCGTCGTTCTCGCCGTCTCTATCGGCCGTGGGCCGGGGATCTTGACTAAATGGTGATCACCTTCTCGGCCTCGAACTGCGCGGCGATGATGTCGCGCATGGTGCCCTCGCGCCCCACGCGCAGGCTCCTGGCGAGGCCGTAGAAGTTCAGGCAGGTGCCGCAGGCGACCAGGTCGACGCCGCGGGCGGCCAGGGCGGCCAGTTCCTCGAGGACGTGGCTGCCCTCGCAGACCAGGTGCACGCCCTCGGCGTAGAAGGCGATGGTCCGCGGCAGCCGGTTCTCGAGGTCGAGCAGGCCGAGGTAGCTGGCCATCAACTTGCGGCTCAGCTCGGGATCGGCCTGGCCCATGCCGGCGCGGGTGACGAGCAGGGTGGTGGTCATCGCGGCTCTCCCCGGTAGAGTTCGAAGCGGGCCAGGCGGCCGTCGAGGCCGCCGTTGCGCAGCGGCGCCTTCCACGCCGGGCGCAGGCCGATGTGCTTGAGCAGCTCGCGCTCGCCGAAGTAGAGGCAGGCGGCGGCGGCGGCGGAACGGAACTTCAGCCAGTCGCCGAGTTCCTTGGTGAAGAGGCCGATGTCCGGGCCCGCCTGCATGCGCAGGCCGTACGGCGGATTCGACACCACGAGGGCGCCGTCGAGGCCGCCGAGCTTGCGCAGGTCGGCGCGCGTCACCTCGATGCGCTCGCCCCCGGGCAGGCGCGCAAGGTTGGCGCGCGCGGCGTTGACCATGGCGGGATCGATGTCGCTGCCGCGGACCAGACCGGCGGCGGGCGGCTCGATGCGGCTGTCGACGCCCTTCTTCATGTACTTCCAGACCACCAGGTCGAAGTCGGGCAGCTGCATCAGGCCGAAGTGATCGCGCAGGAAGCCGGCGGGGATGCCCGCCGCCTTGAGCCAGGCCTCGGCGAGCAGGGTGCCGGCGCCGCACATGGGGTCGTACAGGGGCGAGCGGCCGTCCCAGCCGCTCATCTCGATCACCGCGGCGGCGACCGTCTCCTGCATCGGCGCCTCGCCCTGCTCGCGGCGGTAGCCGCGCCGGTGCATGCTGCCGCCGCTGAGGTCGATGCCGAGGGTGACGGCGTCGTGCGAGACGTGCGCGCTCACCCACAGGTGGGGCGCGCGGATGTCGACCGTCGGCCGCGCGCCCGTGGTCTCGCGCATGCGGTCGCAGATGCCGTCCTTCACCCGCTGCACCACGTAACGACTGTCGCGCAGCCGCGAGTTCGCCACGTTGGCGAACACGGCGAGGGTCTGCTGCGGCCGCAGGAACTGCTCCCACGGCATCTCGCGCACCTGGCGGAAGAGGTAGTCGGCGTCGTGGGCGCGAAAGTGCGCCAGCGGGGCGATGACGCGCTGCGGCAGGCGCGCCGCGTACACGATCGCGTACAGCGCCGCCGGCTCGGCGGCGAAGTGGAGGCCGCGGACGCCGTCCTCGAGGTCGGTGGCGCCGAGGGCGCGCAGCTCGTCCGCTGCCGCCTTCTCGGCGCCGCCGCCGACCTGAGCGAAGTACCGCGGTTCGCGCTGGTAGAGATCAGCCGACGTGGGCAAGCGCGGCCTCGTAATCGGGCTCCTCGGCCGTTTCCTTCACCAGCTGCGTGTAGACCACCTTGCCCTGCGCGTCGATCACGACCACCGAGCGCGCGAGCAGGCCCGCGAGCGGACCGTCGGCGATGCGCACGCCGTAGGCGCGGCCGAAGTCGCCGCTGCGGAAGTCGGAGCCGCTCTTGACGTGCTCGATGCCCTCCTGGCTGCAGAAGCGCCCGGCGGCGAACGGCAGGTCCATGGAGACGCCGACCACCGTGACGTTGCCCAGGCCGGCGGCCTTCTCGTTGAAGGTGCGCAGGCTGGTCGCGCAGACCCCGGTGTCGAGGCTCGGGAAGATGTTCAGGATCACCTGGCGGCCCTTCAGGCCGGCCAGGGTCACGTCGGCGAGATCGCTGCCGACCAGCGTGAACGCGGGCGCCGGGGCGCCGACCGCCGGCAACTCGCCGGTGGTGTGGAATGGATTGCCCTTGAGCGTGAACGTCGCCATGTGCTTGTCGCCTCTCGTTCAGGTTCAGGCGCCGGCCGGACGCAGGCGCGGGAAGTTCTTGTCCAGGGTCTTGTTCCAGCCCTCGACGCGCTGGCGGTGCGCCGCGAGCAGGGCGTCGACGTCGCCCTCGACCGTCACGGACTCGAGGCTGTCGCCCTGTACGATGGCGTTGACCGCCGTCTGGTCGGCGGCGCCCTTGACGCGGCCGAAGACGGTGTGCTTGCCGTCGAGCCACGCGGTCTCGAGGTGCGTGATGAAGAACTGGCTGCCGTTGGTGCCGGGGCCGGCGTTGGCCATGGAGAGCACGCCGGGGCCGTCGTGGCGCAGTCCGGTGTCGACCTCGTCCTCGAACTTGTAGCCGGGCCCCCCGCGACCGCTGCCCTCGGGACAGCCGCCCTGGATCATGAAGTCGGGGATCACCCGATGGAAGGTCAGGCCGTCGTAGAAGCCGCGCCGGGCCAGGTTGCAGAAGCTGGCCACGGTCACGGGCGCCTTGTCGGCGTGGAGCTCGACGTTGATCGGCCCCTTGCTGGTCTCGAAGCGGGCGGTGATGGTCACGCTCGTACCTCTCGGTGGGATGCCGGAGTGCCGCGGCGGACGGGCGCCGGGCGAGAATGTCGCGGGAATACTAGCCTGGAACCACCGCGAACGCACGCCCGGGATCACGCTTTCCCTGGCGCGCGGATACGGGTAGCATGTCGGCGAACCCCGGAGCCCTGGAGCGTGGCCATGAAGCGGGACACCATCAACCTCACCGTGCTGCTCTTGCTGGTGGTGGTCATCTCGTTCGTCTTCGTGAAGATGATCAAGGGCTTTCTGATGGCGCTGCTCATGGCGGCGATCCTCGCCGGGCTCCTGGCAAAGCCCTACCGCTGGTGCGTGCGGGCGACGCGCGGCCGGCGGCCGCTCGCCGCGGCGCTGCTGGTGGTCGTCGTAGCCCTGGTGGCGCTGGTGCCCCTGGCCGGACTCGGGACGCTGGTGACGGCGCAGGCCATCCAGATCGGCGAGAAAGTCGGGCCCTGGGTCGCCGCGCAGGTCGGACAGGCCGGGTCGCTCGGCGAGCGCCTGGAGGCGCTGCCGTTCTACGACCAGGTCGCGCCCTACAAGGACCAGATCCTGGTCAAGGCCGGCGAGGTCGCGGGGTCCGTCAGCAACTTCCTGGTCGACGGGCTGTCGGCCTTCACCCGCGGCACCATGCGTTTCCTGTTCCTCAGCTTCGTGACCCTCTACGCGCTCTATTTCTTCCTGATGGACGGCGGCAGGGTGCTCGAGCGCATCCTGTGGTACCTGCCGCTCGAGGCCTCGGACAAGCAGCTCATGCTCGCCAAGTTCTCCAGCGTCACGCGCGCCACGCTCAAGAGCACGGCGGTCATCGGCGGCCTGCAGGGCGGCCTCGGCGGCCTCTGCTTCTGGGCCGCGGGCATCGACAGCGCCCTGTTCTGGGGCACGCTGATGGCTGGTCTGTCGGTCATTCCCGGCCTGGGCACCGGCGTGGTGTGGGTCCCCGCGGTGATCATCCTGTTCGCGACCCACCACACCCTGACCGCGATCCTGGTGGCCGCCTGGTTCGCGGTGGTGGTCAGCAACGTGGACAACCTGCTGCGGCCGCGCCTGGTGGGACGCGACACGGAGTTGCCCGAGCTGCTCATCTTCCTCTCCACCCTCGGCGGCATCTCGCTCTTCGGCATCCTCGGCTTCATGATCGGACCGGTGATCGCCGCCCTGTTCGTCACCGTCTGGGAGATCTACGGGCGGGCCTTCGCGGCCATCCTGCCGACCTTCGCGCAGCCGTCGGCGACGACGACGCCGGACCCGCCGCCGCCCCCCGAGGGGTGACCGCCTTGACCCCGGCGCGCGAGATGGTGTAAAATCGAGGTTAGCTTCACAACCTCGAGGATGCGACCTGGGGGCTCAGCATGACCCAATCGATGATCGGACCAACGTCCTGGATTCGTCTGGTGGTCTTTTCCGTCCTGGTGGTCGCCCTGGCCGCGGTCCCCGTCAGGGGTTGCGCGCGCAGCGACGCGACACCGGACGGGGATTCCGGTGTCGCGCGGACTCTGCCCGTGGAAGTCGATTAGGGAGCGGCGTCAGGACATCTGCTGCGCCTGCACCGACAGCGTCAGCTGCGGGAACAACGACACGTCGAAGACCCGCTTGGACTGCGCCCGCACGGCGCGGATCTCCTCGAGGCTGCGCCGTACGCCGGCGAGCAGCCGCGTGATCTCCAGGTTCTCGTAGGTGTACCCGAAGTTCCGCAGCTTCTGCATCGCGGCGACCAGACGCTGCTCGGCGCGGTCGAGATCGCCCGCCTTGAGCAGGTTGTAGCCCTCGCAAGTGTCGTTCAGGCCGACCCAGAAGGCCTCGCTGCGGCCCTCGGCGCGCAGCAGCCCCTCGGCGGAATGGCCGGCGGCCGCGGCGAAATCGCGGCGGTTGAACATGGCAACCAGATCCTGCAGCGTGCGGTCGTTCATGCGGGGTTCCTTCCGATCCTAGTCGTCGTCCTCGTCGTCCTCGTCGCCGAGGTCGTGGTAGCGCTGGACTTCTTCCTCGTAGCCGAGATGGCTCATATCCTGGATGCGATCGACGTACAGGACGCCGTCCAGGTGGTCGCATTCGTGCTGCATGACGATCGCCGGGTAGCCTTCGAGGTCGAAGTCGAGGCGTTCGCCGGTCTCGTCGTAGGCCTTCACGTTGATGTGCGCGGGACGCTCCACGTAGCCGCGCAGACCGGGGATCGAGAGGCAGCCCTCGTACATGCCCTCGCGGCGCTCGGCGTCGAGCACCGTGATCTCGGGGTTGATGAGGACGCGCAGGCGCAACTGCCCGTCGTCGTCCGTGTCCCCGCCGGCGATGCACAGGCGCACCGGTACGTAGACCTGCGGCGCGGCCAGGCCGACGCCGTTGTAGTCGACCATGGTCTCGAGCATGTCCCGGATCAGGCCCTGCACCTCGGGCGTGCGGATCTTCGCCGGGTCGATGGGCTTGCACTTCTCGCGCAGGACCGGGTGGCCCATGCGGGCAATCTTGCGGATCGCCATGCGGTCAGCCTCCTGATGGTGGGTGAGAAACAGGCCCACCATATAGCGCTTTGCCCCGGATGCAAGAACGAGTCCCGCCGCTCGCCGTCGTAAACCGTTGCCAGGACGCGAGCGCCGGGGCCGGAGCGCCCCCCCTGGCGGCAGCCGGCGGCCTGATCTCCGGCAGTTATTTCCGCCAGAAGGTGTTGATTTTCACCGCGAAAGCCGCCCCCCGCGGCCGTCGCACCCGCAGGCGGGGCAGGCCGTGGCGGCGTCGCGCTCCACCTGGACGGTGGCGTGCCCGATGCCGAAGCGCTGGGCCAGCTCGGCGGCGACGTCGGCCAGGAACCGGTCGCCCGGTGGTTCGCCGGGCATCACCAGGTGGGCGGTGAGGGCCACCTCGGTGGTGCTCAGGGCCCAGACGTGCAGGTCGTGGACCTCGGTCACCCCGGGTCGGGACGACAGCCACGTCCGCACGGCCCGCGGGTCCACGTGGCCCGGCACGCCGTCGACCGCCAGGTGCAGGCTCTCGCGCAGCAGCGCCCAGGTGCCCGCCAGGATCACCACCACCAGGGCCAGCGAGACGGCGGGGTCGAGCCACAGCCAGCCCGTGCGCAGGATGACCAGGCCGCTGACCACCACGCCGAGGCTGATCGCCGCGTCGGCGGCCATGTGCAGAAAGGCGCCGCGCTGGTTGAGGTCGTGGCGACGACCGCGGGCGAAGAGCAGCGCCGTGGCGGTGTTGACCGCCACGCCGACCGCGGCGACGGCGATCATGACGCCGCCGTCGACCGGCCGCGGGTCGCGCAGGCGGCCCACCGCCTCCCAGGCGATGACGCCGAGGGCGACCAGCAGCAATACCGCGCTCGCGAGCGACGCCAGGATGGTGGCGCGGCGGAAGCCGTAGGTGCGGGTGGCGGTCGCGCTGCGGCCGGCGAGCCACACGGCGCCCCAGGCCAGCAGCAGGCTGGCCACGTCGGAGAGGTTGTGGCCGGCGTCGGCGACCAGGGCCAGCGAGCCGACGAGCACGCCGCTCACCGCCTCGACCAGCACGAAGGCGAGGTTCAGCCCCACGCCGAGCGCGAAGCGGCGACCGAGGGCGTGCGCTCCGTGGTCGTGATCGTGGTGCGCGTGCGTCATGGTCTCACCACCGGCAGAGGCAGTCCTCCACCTCGTCCATCACCCGGGGCTGGGAAAATCCGCGGCGCGCGCGGTCGCGGCCCGCGTCGCCGCGGCGCCGGCGCAGCGCCGGGTCGGCCAGCAGGCGCGCGACCTCCGCCGTGAAACGGGTCTCGTCGTCGATGGTCACCAGGGCGCCGGTCACGCCGTCGTCCACCAGCTCCGGGATGCCGTCGGCGCGCGTGGCGACCACCGGCAGGCCGAGGGCCATGCCCTCGAGGAGGGTGTTGGGGAAGCCCTCGCTGCGGCTCGGCAGCACCAGGACGTCGCTGGCGGCGAGGAGGGCGGGGACGTCGTCCCGGAAGCCGAGGAAGCGCACCACGTCGAGCAGACCCTCGCGGCGTGCGCGGTGCTCGAGGTCGTCGCGGCCGGCGCCCTCGCCGGCGACGAGGAACACCGCTTCCGGATGGCGCGCCCGCAGGCGGGCGGCGGTGGTCAGCAGGATCTCCTGGCCCTTGCGCCAGCCGACCTCGCCGATGCAGGCGACCACCACGTGGTGGTCGGCGAGGCCGAGGGCGCGGCGCGCGCCCTCGCGGCCGCCGGCCGCCGCCGCCGCGGCTTCGAGCTGCGCGGCGTCGACGCCGTTGGGGATGACGCGCAGGCGGGCGCGGTCGAACCAGGGCGCGGGATCGCAGATGGTGGTCGCGAGCGCTTCGCAGTTGCAGATGAGGCGGTCGACCAGCCGGGTGTAGACCAGTCGGTAGTGCCAGTTGTCCTTGATCCGGTCGGGCGACCCCCGGCGGGCCACCAGCTTGATACCGCGGCCGAGGCCGGCGAGGGCGCCCTGGCGGATCTCCTTGTCGAGGTTCACGCAGACGGTGCGCACGCGCGCGCGCCGCAGGATCTCGGCGAGGTCCCACAGCGAGCGCGGATCGAGCCACCCGCCGAGGCGCACGGGCACCACCGTGAGCGAGGCCGCGTAGCCGCGCCGGGCCAGCGCGCTGCCCGGCTGGGCCACCAGCGTCACGCCGTGGCCGCGGTCGCGCATGGCGACGGCCGCGTCGAGCATCCACTTCTCGCCGCCGCCCCAGGCGGCGAGGGACGACACGAAGGCCAGAGAACGCGGCGGTGCGCTCCCGGGGGAACGCACCGCCAACGTCGTCTCGCTCGCGCTCGTCATCGGCACCGCCGCGTCAGCGGGGAATCGCCAGGTAGATCAGGCCCTGCTGCTGCGGCCGGTAGACCCGCAGGAGGACCGGACGGTCCTGGCCCGTCTTCACCGCCTGAGTGTAGTCGGCGATGCTCGCGACTTCCAGGTTGTTCACCGAGACGATCACGTCGCCCCGCGCGAGGCCCGCGCTCGCCGCGTTGCTGCGCGGCGCGACCTCGAGCACCAGCAGGCCGTCGACGTCGTCCGGAATCTCGGCCCGGACGCGCAGGCGCTCGTCGAGCACGCGCAGGGTCACGCCCTCGATGCCGTCCGACGGCGCGTCGCCGCCGCGCTCCGTCGCCGCGGCGAGCTCCTCCTGCGCCGGCAGCGGGGCCAGCGTCACGGTGACGTCCTTCGCCTTGCCGTCGCGCTGCACGTGCAGCTGGGCGTCGTGCCCCACGGGCAGCAGCGAGATGCGGTTGCGCAGCTGGGCGACCGTCTGCACGGGCGCGCCGTCGACGGTCAGGATGACGTCGCCCTCCTGCAGGCCGGCTTTCTCCGCCGGGGTGCCCTTGTTGACGCCGGAGACCACCACGCCCTGCGGCTTGTCGAGCTTGTAGTAGTCGGCCATGGCCTGCGTGACGGGCTGCACGCTCACACCGAGCCACGAGCGCTGGACCTTGCCGTCGTCCCGCAGCGCGGACATGATCTGCTTGGCCATCTTGCTCGGCACGGCGAAGCCGATGCCGTTGCTGCCGCCGGTGCGGCTGAGGATCGCGGTGTTCATGCCGATCAGCTGACCGCGCAGGTTCACCAGGGCGCCGCCGCTGTTGCCGGGGTTGATGGTCGCGTCGGTCTGGATCATGTCCTCGTAGTCGATGAGCCCGATGCTGCGGCCCTTGGCGCTGACGATGCCCAGGGTCACGGTCTGGCCGACGCCGAACGGGTTGCCGACGGCCATCACCGTGTCGCCGATGCGCAGGCCCTCGCTGTCGCCGAACTCGAGGTACGGCAGGTTCGAGGCCTCGATCTTGATGAGGGCCACGTCCGACATCGGGTCGGCGCCGACCACCTTCGCCTCGTACTCCTCGTTGTCGTTGAAGCTGACGCGGATCTTGTCCGCCGACTCCACCACGTGGTTGTTGGTCAGGATGTACCCGTCGGCGCTGACCACCACGCCCGAGCCCAGGCTGCGCTCGATGCGCTCGGTGTCGCCGTCCGGCTGCTCGAAGAAGCGCCGGAACATGGGGTCGTCCATGAAGGGGTGGGACTGCCGCATGTCGGTGACCTTGTCGGTCGAGATATTCACGACGGCGGGCATGGCGATCGCCGCGACGTCGGCGGGGTCCAGGTTGGGACCGTCGGCCGCCTGCGCGACGGGGGCCGTCAGCGGGCGCGCCGCGGGGCTGGCGGTATCGCCGCTCGACGTCAGGGCGATGCCGCCCACGAAGCCCGCGGTCACCAGCAGCAGGCCCAGGATCAAGCTTTGCGTCTTCTGCATCGTCTTCACCTCTTATCATCCTCCGTTGCCGGCGGGTTGTTCTGCGCGTGCCGGCTCGCCGCCCCTCGAACCCCGGGGGTCCGAAAAAGTTTCTGCTTCGCGGAGGCAGGGCGGCCGGGCTGCTCTAGCCGTCGTCGCCGATCGCCTCGACCGGGCACTCCTCGAGCGCGTCCCGGCAGGCCTTCTCCTCGACCTCGTCCGCGGGCTGCTTCTTGACGAAGCTGAAGCCCTCGTCCTCGTTGCGGTCGAAGTTCTCCGGCGCCGTCTGGCGGCACAGGTCGCAGTCGATGCAGTTCGTGTCCACGTAGAAACGCCCGGCCGCGGTGCCGGGAACCTTGCTGGTCGGATCTGCCATGTGCCGTCTGCCTCCTCTGGGTCTTCGGTTCTGGGCGACTATGTAATGCAACGGGGGAATTTGGCCAAGAGCGGCCCGAATATGCTACAATTCCCGGCGCCGGCAAGGAGGTGCGCCGTGTTGCGGATCGCCCGTTTCCTCGTCGTCCTCGCGCTCGCGAGCTTCGCCTCGATCGCTCCCGCCGCCGCCGATTGCCTCGACTGGGACGCCGTCCTGCCCCTCGTGGGCGACGCCGGCGCGACCGACCTGCGGGCCGTCGAGGTGGTGCAGTCCTGGGCGCTGGCCATCGACCGCACCGGCTACGTCCAGCGCACGCTGCGCGTCTACTCCCTGAACGACCCCGAGGCGCCGCAGCTGGTCACCTCGCTCCTCTTGCCGGACAACGCGACCGACATCCTCTGCCGGGACGATCGCGCCTACATCCGCACGAACCGTCTGCTGTTGATCTTCGACATCCACCAGCCCGCCAATCCCCAGGAACTCGGCCGCCTCACGCTGCCGGACGACATCCACGACTTCGACGTCGACGGCCAGCTCTGCGCCCTGGCGGCGGACGACTCCGGCCTGGTGCTCGTGGACGTCGCCGACCCGCAGCTCCTCGCCGTCGTCGGCAATTTCGTGCCGCCGTCCTGGCAGGGCGACGCAAGCGCGGTCGACCTGCGCGGCCCCCGCGCCCTGCTCGGCCTGGACGACAACAACGACGGCTACGTCTACTGGCTCGACGTGAGCGACCCGTCGGCGCCGCAGGTCATCGGCGCCTGCGCGCACAACGACCCGCTCGACGACGTCCAGCTCCTCGACGACACCCTCGAGGCCCTCGCGACCAGCGACAGCCGGCTCCTGCACGTGCGCCTGATCGACATGGGCCAGCCGCTGGTCGCGCCGGCGGGCTACACCGCGGGCGAGTTCCTCTTCCGCTTCGACCACCTCGCCCTGACCATGTACTGGTACGACGGCAGCGCTCTCCTGCTCGACGTCGCCGACCCCGCCCATCCCCGCTGGCTCGCCTCCCGGGCCGGCTTCGCCTTCGACGCCGCGCGCAAGGGGCAGTACCTGGTCCTCGCCCGCGGCGAGGCCGGGCTCGGCGTGGCGCTCATCACGGACCCGGCCGAGGTGCCGATCCTCGGCGTGGAGTACGGCCGGGTCGGCGGCACGCGCCTCTTCCCCACCGGCGACCCGTCGCTGATCCTAGAGCTGGAACGCGAGTACGACGGCGTCCGGCTGGTCGACGTGAGCGTGCCGTCGCAACCGGTCGCGCGCAGCCTGGCGACGCTGGACGCCCCGGCCTGGGCGACGGTCCAGGGCTCGCGGGCGTTGATCGTCGCCGCGGTCGGCGGCGTGATGCTGGACATCTCCGACCCCGACGTTCCCTTCTCCCTCGGGCCCGTCGCGCTGCCCGCCGGCACCGAGCGCGTGACCTGGGCCGGCGACCGCTACTACGCCGCGGCAGGCCTCGCCGGGATGGTGATCCTCGACGCCACCGACCCCCTGCACCCCGTCGAGCTGGGCCGCTTCGACACGCCGGGCTCGGTGCGCAACGTGGCGCTGGCCGGCGGCCACGCCCTGGTCGCCGACAACGCCGAGGGCCTGTGGGTGGTCGACGTGGACGACCCCGCCCACCCGGCGGCGCTCGGCCACGTCGCGGGCGAGATGCACGGCGACCAGCTCGCGGTCGACGGCGCGCGCGTCTTCGTCGGCGGCTCGTTGCTCAGCAACGTGGTCGAGGTGGACCTGAGCGATCCCGCGGCGCCGGCGATGGTCGCCACCCGGCCCCTGCCCGCGCCCCCGAACGCGCTGCTGGTCCACGCGGGCCGACTCTGGGCCGCCACGTACGACGGCGTGCACGTGTTCGACGTGTCGTCCCCCGGCGCGCCCGCGCCCCTCGCCGACCTCGGCGGTCGTCCCCCGGCCAGCGGCCTCGCGCCCGTGGACGACGGCGTCGCGACCTGCCTGTGGCTCTTCACCGTCCTGCGCCCCCCCTGCGCGACCCTGACCGCGACCCCGCTCGCGCCGGCTGCCGCGCCCCTCGCCCTGCGCGTGGCGCCCAATCCCGGCAACCCGCGCGCGACCATCGCCTTCGCGCTGCCCCAGGCGGCGGACTGCCGCCTCACCATCCACGACCTCGCCGGCCGCCTGGTCGCGGAGCTGTGGCACGGCCCTCTGGACGCCGGCCCGCGCACGTTCGTCTGGAACGGGGAAAACCGCGCCGGCAGCCCGGTGGCGAGCGGCGTGTACCTCGCCCGGCTCGCCGGGACCGGCGTCGCCGCCGCCGCGCCGATCACGCTGGTGCGGTGACCTACGGCAGGAGCGTCAGCTTCGCGGCCCGCTGCCATCCCGTGCCCTTCACCCTCGCCAGGTAGACGCCGGCGCCCATCCGGGTGCCGTCGTCCGCGGTCCCATCCCAGGCGAGCCGGTGCGCGCCCTCGCCCATGGCGCCGTCGTGTAGTTGCCTCACGCGACGGCCGGCGAGGTCGTAGATCGCGGCCGCGACGTTCTGGGCGCGGGGCAGGTCGAAGGCGAGGGTGGTGCGGGGATTGAAGGGGTTGGGAGCCACGCTCAGCGCCGCGGGGGCCGCCGGCAGCGCGTCCGGCGTCGCCAGCAGCGGGTCGAGGCCGCGGAGCTCGAAGTGGCCGGCGGAGACCGCGATGATGAGGAACACGTTGTCGATGTCCGCGGCCGTGCCGGTGAAAGTGCCGGCGAGGGTGTCGGCGCTCACGGTGGACACCGTGATGGTGCCGGAGAGGCTCGCGAACTTGTGCGCGGCGGGCAGATCCTGGAACCACTGGATGACGGTCGGCACGTCCAGCGTGTCGGGCAGCGCCACCGTCGCGGCGTCGTCGATGAAGATGAAGACGCCCGCGCCCGTCTGCACGTTGATCGGGTACGACCCCGGCTGCAGCGGCCCCAGCGTGCGCACGAACGCCAGCGCGACGTCGTAGGTCTGGTCGCCGTTGTCCTGGATCGCGTAGACCGCCGTGGCGACGCTGTCGGCCGTGACCAGGCCCATCCCGCCGCCCACGGCCTCGGTCTGGCCGGGGTTCCAGCCGCCGTCGGGCAGGAGCGCGTCGCCCTCGACGTCGAACAGGCCGCTGTAGATCGGGAACGGCGTCTGCCGGTACGTGAAGCCGACGGCGCCCCCCGCGTACAGGGTGTCGGCGCCGGAGAACTGGGCCCGCGCGACGCCGGGCAGGATCAGCACGAAACCGAGCAACGCCACCGTCATCACGGCGGAACGGGAAAAAGGCGAGCGCATGACCGACCTCCGGCGAGATGCCGACCAGAACGACACCGGCCGGGCGAGCCCGGCCGTCCAGAGTTGATCATAACCGATATCCGGTCGCAGGAGAAGCGATCTGCCCGCTACTGGATCAGGCGGAAGGAGGCGAAGAAGTCCTGCACCTCGGTGTCGTCGAACAACCCGCCCGCCGTGTTCCAGGCCGTCAGGACGTAGACGTTGGGACCCGCGAGCAGGCCGCGAACCCAGACCTCGCCCTTGCCGGCCGGCTGGACGGCCTGCACCTCGACGCCCTCGATACCCTTCGCCTCGAGGGGCCGCTGGCGTTCCGCGCGCACCCCGTAGTGCTTCAGCACTTCCTCGATGTGGTGGACCACCATCGGCGGCGACGGCGGGCCGCCGTTCTCGTCCTGGCCGTTCTGGAGCACGTAGACGGAGCACCCGCTACCCTGCTCGTTGAAGCGATCGCAGGCGTACTGGAACTCCTGCCGCGCGGTGGGATCGACCACCTCCGGCTCGCCCGTCCGCAGCCGCGCGCAACCCGAGGGCCAGTACACCTCGAACCCGGCGGCCGAGTGCGTCGCCAGGCGGCCGGCCTCGTTGAGGCGGATGCCCTGCGCCGCGAGGGCGCTGTCGAGCGACGACGACATGGTCGCGTCTCCGCCGGCTGGCGCCGGGCGCGCCGTCGCCGCGGGCGCGGCGGCCGTGTCCTGGCGGCCGCTGTCGCCGCAGGCACCGGCGACGAGCAACAATGCGAGGGTCGTCGTCAAGGCGAGGCCGCGCATCACCGTCCTCCCGGCAGGAGCCGCTCGATCTCGGACACCAGCTCGGCGAAGAGCGTGAAGACGTCGGTGAACGGCTGCGTGGTGGTCATGTCCACGCCTCCCTGGCGCAGGGTTTCGACGGGATAGCGGCTGTTGCCCGCGCGCAGGACGTCGAGGTAACGCTCCCGCGCCGGCTCGCCGCCCCGCAGGACGGCGCGCGAGAACGCCGTCGCGGCGGCATACGCCGTCGCGTACTGGTACACGTAGAAATTGTAGTAGAAGTGGGGGATGCGCGCCCAGGTCAAGGCGCTCAGCTCCGGATCCAGCTCGACGCCGGGGCCCCAGTAGTCGCGCAGGATCCCGAGGTAGATCTCGCCCAGCTCGTCCGCCGTGAGGGTCTGGTGCTGCTCGGCGAGTTCGTGCACGCGCAGCTCGAACTCCGCGAACATGGTCTGCCGGACCACCGTGCCCGTGATCTGGGCCAGGTGGTGGTCGAGCAGATAGAGGCGGCGGCCGCGGTCGTCGTTCGTCTCGAGCAGGTGGTGCAGCAGGAGCATCTCGTTGCAGGTCGAGGCGACCTCGGCGGTGAAGATGGGATAGTCGCCGTAGACGTAAGGCTGGTGCCTGGACGCGAGCCACGTGTGGACGCTGTGGCCCATCTCGTGCGCGAGGGTGAAGGCGTCGCTGAGCTGGTCGCTCCAGTTGAGCAGGATGAACGGCTGGGTGTCGTAGACGCCGCTCGAGTAGGCGCCGCTGCGCTTGCCGAGGTTCTCGTGCACGTCGATCCAGCCCTCGCGGTAGCCGCCGCGGACGATGTCCAGGTACTGCGGGCCGAGCGGCGCGAACGCCCTCAGCAGCAGGTCCTGCGCCTCCTCGTAGGTGAACTTGAATTCCGACTCGGTGAAGAGCGGCACGTAGAGGTCGTGCTCCTCGAGCGTGGGCACCTGCAGCACGCGGCGCTTCAGCGCCGTGTAACGATGCACCGTCGGCAGGTGCGCGCGGACCTCGCGGATGAGGCCGTGGTACACCTCGGCGGGGATCGCGTTGGGGAACAGCGAGGCCTGCAGGCACGACGGGTAGCCCCGCGACTCGGCGTAGAACACGTGGTTGGTGACCGCGCCGTCGAGCGTCGCGGCGAGGGTGTTGCGGAACTTGCCGAACGTGCCGAGCGTCGCGCGGAAGGTGTCGCGCCGCACGCGGCGGTCGGGCGACTTGAGGTACCGCGAGAAGCGGGCCTGGGTGAGTTCCACCGGACGACCGTGCTCGTCCTCGATGGTCGGCAGCCGCAAGTCCGCGTTGGTCAGGGCCGTGAAGACCTGGCCGGCCGCGCGCGTGATGTTGCCGGCGGCGGCGAGGAGGGCCTCGCCCTGCTCGTCGAGGGTGTGCTCGCGCAGGCGCTGGATGGTGTCGAGGTGGTGCTCGTAGAGGCGCAGGCCCGGCTCCGCCGCCAGGAACGACGCCACGGTCTGCGGCGTCAACGCCAGCAGCTCCGGTTCGAACCAGCTGACCGTCTCCGCGAACGACGTCCCGAGGCTCGACGCCCGGCCCTTGCGCGCGAGGTGGTCGCCGATCCGCGTGTCCTCGTCGCTGCGCATGCTCGCGTAGACCACCACCGTCTCGAGACGCCGCTGCACGTCGTGGATCGCGGTCATGGTCGCGAGCAGGTCGGCGGCGGAACGTCCGAGCGTGCCCTGCCGGGCGGCCAGCCCGGGCAGCGCCGCCTGCAGTTCGTCGAAGGCGCGTTGCCAGGCGTCCCAGTCGGGGAAGATGCTCTCGAGGCGCCACTTGGCGGCGTCGGGGACGTCGGCGCGCTCCACGGCCACCCGTCCCGTCGCGGCGGCCTCGTCGTCGTCGAACCGGGGCAGAAGTCGTTCACCAGGACACAGCATGCGGCCGTCCTTTCCCTGTGCGTGGCGACCGGTCAGGTGGAGCAAATAAACGTCAGGGAGTCAACGAACGCCAACGCCGGTCATGGAGCCCGGCGATAAGCGGCGGGCATGATGTACTGGTACTGCTCTCCGTCGCGCCCCAGCGTCTCCGAGTGGCCGATGAACAGGTAGCCCCCGGGCACCGTGTGGCGGTGGAACTTCGTGATGAGCGCGTCGCGCGTCGGCCGGTCGAAATAGATCATGACGTTACGACAGAACACCGCGTCGAACGCGTGCTTGAAGGGATAGGTCGCGTCCATGAGGTTGTGGCGCCGGTACACCACGGCCTGCTTGATCTCGTCGACCACCTCGAAGTGGCCGGCGTCGTGGCGCCGGAAGTACTTGCTGCGCAAGTCGGCGGGCATCTGTTCCAGCCGCTCGTCGCTGTACACGCCGCGCATCGCGGTCTGCAGGGCCTTGGCGCTCAGGTCGGTGGCGAGCATCAGCGCGCGCCCGCGGTCGAGCGGCGCGTTGAGGTGCTCGCGCATGAGCATGGCCAGCGTGTACGGCTCCTCGCCGGACGAGCAGCCTGCGCACCAGACGCGGATCGGTCCGCCGGCGGTGCGGCGGCGCGCGCTGATCTCGGGCAGCGCCGTTTTCTGGAAGTACTCGAAGTGCGCCTTCTCGCGGAAGAAGAAGGTGTGGTTGGTGGAGATGCGGTTCGCCAGCTCCTCGAGGCCCTCGCCGGTGCGGTCGTTCTCGAGCCATTGCACGTACGCGCGATAGTCCGCGAGTCCGCGGCTGCGCAGCACCTTCTGCAAGCGGCCGACCACCAGCGACCGCTTCTGCTCCGTCAGATTGATGCCGAAGTGGTCGTAGACCATCTTGCGGATCTTCTGAAATTCGGCATCGCCGATCTCGGCGGACTCGACGCGAGACGGAGCGAGAAGCGACGACATGGTTCCCCTTCTAGCGAGCCCCGGGGCTCACGCTGTTCAGTGCGAATCCGATTTCCTGCAGCTTCTCGAGGAACTTCCGCTTCTCGATCGGCTTGACGACGTAGCCGTCGCAGGAATTGTTGTAGGCGAGAGCGACGTTCTCCTGGTCCTCCAGCGCCGAGGTCATGATGACCTTCACGTTGTTCTCGGCGGCGATGCCGGCCTCGCGCTCCAGGACGCGCAGCCGCTTGAGCGTCTCCTGCCCGTCCATGCCCGGCATCATGATGTCGAGACAGACGAGGTCGTAGTGATGTCCGGACGACAGCGCCTGCTTGAACGCGGAGAGCGCCTCGTTCCCGTTCACCGCCACGTCGCACTCGCCGTACTGCTCGAGGTAACGGCAGAGAAGGCGTCGGCTGATGAAATCGTCCTCGACAACCAGAACGCGCATGTGATGGTCCCCTATCGCGTATCTTGCGAGTGGGCCGCTTGCGCGGCGGCGAACACCCTCCAACCCCGACCTTGAGTTCGGCCGCCGCCCGCGAAACTTTAATGGCGTTCAACGCGATACAGGTATCTGGAGGTCTCCTGCATGCCGGAACTGCCCGAGGTCGAAAGCGTCGCCCGCGCCCTGCGCCTGAACCTGCAGGGACGGGTCTGCACCGGCCTGCGGGTGCGTTTCCCGGGAGTCGTGGAACCGTCGGCCGCCGCCCTGCGCCGGGCCATGCTGGGCCGGACCCTCCGGGAGGTCCACCGCCACGGCAAGTACCTGGTGCTGACCTTCGCCGATCCGGGCTCTGCAGACGTCGCCGGCCCGGCAGCCGGCCGGGCCGTCGGCCAGTCCGTCGCCGACCGCCCTGACCACCTCACCCACGTCATGCTCCACCTGCGCATGACCGGCCAGGTGGTCCTGGAGGCCCCTTCCCCCGATCCCCACGTGCACCTGGAACTCGATTTCGAGGGCCTGCCGGTCTGCTATCGGGACGTCCGCAAATTCGGCCGCTGGACCGTGGTCGACCATCCTTGCCGCCCCACCTGCCTCGCCCACGTGGGTCCGGACATGCTGGACATCCGCTTCCGCGCCTGGCACGACGCCGTCGTCACTCGCCGCGCCCCCTGCAAGGCCGTCCTCCTCGACCAGGGCGTCGCCGCCGGCCTCGGCAACATCTACGCCGACGAGGCCCTCTTCCGCGCCCGCGTCCACCCGCTCGCCCGCCCGTGCGACCTGTCCCCCGACGAGCTCCGGCGGGTATACGACAGCGCCCGCGCCGTCCTGCGGCTCGCCATCGCCCACGGCGGCACCACGTTCCTCAACTTCGCCAACTTCCACGGCCGGCCCGGCGGCTTCCGGCGCAAGCTCCGCGTCTACGGCCGCACCGGCGAACCGTGCCGCGTGTGCCGGTCCCCGATCGAGCGCATCGTGGTCGGCGGCCGCTCGACGCACTTCTGTCCGCGCTGCCAGGTTCACCGATAGTGTTCAGTATACAGTAGACAGACTACGAATTCCAGCCGGCTGGACGACGCAAGCTGTTGATTTGAAATAGGTTAATAAATATACGAAAATTTCACGAAATCGACCTTGCGGCCTCTCGCGATTCGCCTTATATTCGCATCACCCCCCGACCATCCTCCCGGAAAGGTCGGCCATCATGTCCCTCATCTTTCCGCAATTCGAGACGGGTCTGCCGGCGGCCGCCGTCGACCGGAACCTCCGCCAGTCCCTTGCGGCTTGCGACCGCGCCCAGGCCGGCGTCGTGCTCTGGCTGGCCGAGATCCAGCGCCGCGGCCTCTGCCGCCAGCAAGGTCAACCCAGCCTCCTGCAGTACGCCACCGAATCGCTCGGCATGTCCCGCAGCCGCGCCTATGACCTCCTCCAGCTCGCCCGCGACCTGGAACGACTCCCGCGCCTGCGCGCCGCCATGGCCGAGGGCCGCCTCGGCTGGACCAAGGCCCGTCTGGTCGCCCGCGTCGCCAGCGAGGCCAGCGAGCAGGCCTGGGTGGACGCCGCCGAACGCCTCGGCCGCCGCGCCCTGGTCGCCCACATCGCCGAGGAACAGGAGCGCGCGCGGGCCCGACGGGAGGAGCGCCGCCGCCGACGGTCGGCCGAGCTCGCCGGCCAGGCCGACCTCGGCTGGACCGAGCCGCCGCGGCCCGCCGAGGTGGTGACGCTGGCAACCGAGCCGCGGTCGGACGCCCGACCGGCCGCCGCGCCTCCGGCTCCCGTGACCGGCGCCGCCACGCCGACCCCGGCGATGGTCGCGGTGTTCCCCTCCCGGACGGTCGTCCCCGCCGTCGCGGAGCCGCCGACCACCCTCACCCACCGGCTCACCGGCCTCGAGCTCGCGCGTTACGAGGCGCTCCTGGAACAGGCGCACCGGCGCCGTTGCGTCCCCCCGCAGGCCAGCCGCGAGCACGTGCTGCTCGCCGCCATGTCGGCGCTGGTGGTGACTGCGCCGACGTCCGTACCCGCCGCCGCATCCAGTGCGAGCCCGTCCAGCCGGCCGGACGTCGCCCTCCTCTACCAGATCATCGTGTACCGCTGCCGCGAGTGCGGGTCCGCCGAGGTGGTGACCGGCCGGGGACGACGCCCGCTCACCCCCCAGGAGACCGACGCCGTGCTGTGCGACGCGCGGATCCTCGAGCCTGGCCAGCCGAACCGCGCCACCATCGCTCCGACCGTCCGCGCCGCGGTGCTCGCGCGCGACCAGCACCGCTGCCAGGCCCCGGGCTGCGGCGGCACGCATTTCCTGGAGGTGCATCACGTGGTACCGCGCCGCGAAGGCGGGACCAACCGGCCCGATAACCTCGTGACCCTCTGCGGTCGCTGTCACCGCTTCGCGCACGAGCGACCGCAGTTGGTACGACAGTGGTTCGCCCACCGCACCGCCCCGGGGATCACCCCGTGAGCGGTGCGGCAAGGACCATCGGCTAGCGGAAACCGGCCTTCACCGCGCCCAGGGTGGCGGGCGTGGTCGAGATCACCTGGTCGACGATGATCCGGTCGCCGATGCTGTGCTCGAAGACGTAGGGCTGGTTGTCGGGATCGCGCACGTCGACGGCGACGAAGTCGAGCGGCGTCGTGCCGACCGCCAGCGCCGTGAAGTGGCACACGGCCAGCACACCGCTACCGGTGCCCGAACCGTCCAGGAACGACATCGCGAAGTGGATCTCGTAGGTCCCCGGCGTGGTGTAGTCGTAGAAGTACGTCTGCAACCCCTGCCCCGTGACCCAGTCGCCGGGAGTGATGTCCGTCAGCGCGACCAGCGCAGGGTTGAAGGTCACCACCACTTCCGCGCCCTTCACCAGGTACCCCGCCGCCGCGATCGCCAGGTCGACGGTGAAATCGGGGGTCAACGGCGTGCTCGTCGACGGGCTGAAGTAAAGTTGCCCCGTATCGACGCGGATGAGGTCACCCGTGCTGTGGCCGAACGCGAGCTGCTCGTTCTCCGGTCCCCGAACGTCAACCTCCACGAAGACCAGCGGCGACTCGCCCGAACTCAGCGCCGTGAAGTGGCACACCGCGATCTGCCCACCGGTGCTCGCGCTGGCGCCGAGCAGCGCACCGTCGAACTGCAACTCGCCGTCCGCCACCTCGCCCGTGAAGTCGTGGAAGAAATAGGCAACGCCCCCGTCGCCGTGAGAAGTGAACCATGATCCGGGAGTAATATCGTCCAGTCGCACGACCTGCGGGTCGTAAGTCACGCGCACCGCCAGGCCCGTCACCGGGACGCCCGCCGTGATGATCGCCACATCCACCGTGAATTCCGTCTGTTGCGGCACCGTCAACGACGGCGACATCACGATCTGCTGGGCCTGCGCTCCGGATCCGGCCAGCAACGCCATCCCAAGAGCGACGACAACCACTATGCGTGATACCCTCATTGCACCCCTCCCCCGGCGAGCTCCGGTCATGAAATATTATCTTATGAAAATACGACCAACCCCGTGCGAGAGTGTACCTCATCTCGATCGACCTGTGAATCTCTTTTTCGAATGCTTCATCAATAAACGCCTTGTGTCAGCGTTCGACTAGGGGATATACTCGCCCGGTCGTGAAGATCACGGCGATCGCGATGCTATCGTGACACCGATTGTTTACAGCGTCTCTCCGTCGGCCCGGCTGACCATTCACCGCGGCGGAGTTCAGAAAGGGGTGATCGCTCCACGCTGATCTCGTTGCCATGGTGATTGTTCGGGGATGAATTTCGACAGCTAGAGGTAATCTACAAGGCCGGACGACCTCCGCCCGTGTTTGGTATCCCCATCCAACACGCCGCGGTGCCTGTTTCTTCCCGGTCGCCGGCCCAACTGCGGAGGGGATTCAACATGCGACATCGTTTCATGATTGCACTATTGGCACTGCTCCTTGCTGGAACGGCGGGGGCGGCGACGCTGAACCCAGCGGATTCGATCCAGGCTGCCATCGACGCCGCGGTTCCTGACGAAGTGATCTTTCTCACTGCCGGCACCTACAACCTTACCACCACGCTCAACGTGAACAAGCCGGTCACCATCGAAGGCGCGAGCGAAGCCGACGTCACCATTAACGCTAGCACTGTCGCTGGCTATGGCCTCATCGTCACCTCGCATAACGTAATCCTCAGGAAATTTGCGATCTCCCCTCCCGACCAAAACTACCCGATCCATGCCTCGGGAACGACAAACCTCCCGAACGGCTACGACAACTTGACCATTGAGAATGTCACAATATCCGGCAGCCATCGTCGGACTGGCTTCGATATCAATGGCTACAATAACGTCGTACTTTCTCACCTGACCTCTAGCAACGCATACGGCGGCAATGGACTACAGATTTCCGGCTGTATTGGCGTTACAATTGACAATATCACTACTGCCCTCAATGCATGGGGTAGCATCGCCGTCTACGTGTCGAAGCCCGGCCAGATGAACCGAGGCAGTCAGAATGTCGTCATCGACGGCGACACTCTGAACCTTGGCGAGGGTTACCTGTTCATGCAGGATGAATCCGGGCTCTTCAACACGAATATTACCGTGACCGGTTACGAGTACACGGTCCGCAACACGACCTTTCGCGAACCGAACACCGATTCTCCAGGATACACGATCTTCGATGACACCCTGGCCAATGCCATCACGCGCGCGCTCTCTTTCACGGGGCATGTGCATCACTCTTCCATCCGGCAGATTGCGACCGGCCAGCTTATCGTCGTACCTGGACTGAGCATCCAGGCGGCCATCGACGCGGCCGCGCCGGGAGACATCATCGATGTCGCGGCGGGCGACTACACGGAGAATATCCTCGTCAACAAGCGCGTGGCCCTCGTCGGCGAAGGCAGCGGCACCGATCCTCTTGACAACACTGTCCTCCACAGTGCCCCGCCGGTCGACGCCTACCTGGGTACGATCCAGATCTCCGGGTCCGGGCTTTCGGAGCTGGAACCGGTCCTTTTCAAGGACTTCCGCGTTGCGGCAAACGGTATCGCAGCATTCAGTATTGGGCGATTTACTGACGCACTCGGAGTGTCGGTTTCGTACGTGAAGCTCGATAACGTCCATGTCGTCGGTACCAATTCAAGTGGAATGACCGAACAGGAGCGAGGCCTGTTCGTCGACAGCACCTCGTCGCTCGAGCACCTCGTCGTTACTGACTGCGCATTCAACAATCTCGGTCATGGCTGGATCTTCAACAAGCAGGTCAGCGCGGAGCCGAGCACCGTTCGCTATGTGGATGTCACCAATACGACGTTCACTCACAACGACTTGAAGGGCATATACGCCGAGAAACTGGCGGACGCGACTTTTACCGGCTGTACGGTGAATGAAAATGGCTACTCTTCAAATGTCGCCGACACGTTCAAGCCGTGGTTGTGCGGCATTGACATCAACCTCAAGGCCGGTGATTACAGCAACCTCGAGTTCATTGATTGTGACATCGTAGACAATGGACTCGGGAACGCCCGAGAAGGCTCCGGCATCACATTGAAAGGTCGTGGTACCGGCAACGACCCGAGTTATTCTGGTATGCCTGCGACCCTCGACAATGTCGTCATCCGCGATTGTTACATCGAGGGCAATGAGCGCGGCATTCGTCTTGGTGAACCGGGAAAGCTCAACCAAACCCCGACGAACGTCGTCGTGCGTAATTCGCAGATCTTCAACAACGTAAAGACGTACAGTGGCACGGACGGATCTGAATATGGAGATCTGGTCATGCAGAGTACTTCTGCATGCAACGCGATCGCCAACTGGTGGGGAGACCAGGATCCTTCCGACCAGGTTGCCTTGGATCCCGGTGCCGGCGCCGGCCTGTATTCTCCCTGGCTGGGTGCTGTCCCAGGTACGGTCCCCATGACCTGGTGGGTCAATCCGACAGGCCTAATCCAGACGGCGATCGATCTTGCCGCGCCGGGAGAGACAGTGAACGCGACGGCCGGTACGTTCCAGGAGCAGCTGGTCATCGCCAAGTCGTTGATCCTGACGGGAGCGGGGATGGACCAGACCGTTGTCCTGTCTCCGCCGATCCTACCCGCGGTCCAGGGAACTCACCATCCGGTGGTCCTCGTGCGTAATGCCGCCCCCATTGCCATCTCCAACTTGACTGTGGATGGTGATGGAAGAGGCAACGCCAACTACAAGTTTGTCGGTATCGGGTATTACAATGCCGGCGGATCCGTCGTCGGTTGTGAGGTCGAGGATGTCCGCGACACGCCTTTCAGTGGCGCGCAGCACTGCGTTGGCATCTACAACTGGTCGGACGACAATCTCCCGCATTCTCTATCCGTGCAGGATTGCGTGATTCACGACTTCCAGAAGAACGCAATGGCGCTGAATGCCTCGGATACCACGCCACAAACCATCTCGGTGACTGGTTGTTCTGTCACCGGTTACGGCGCAACGGATGTGACGGCACAGAATGGTATTCAGGTCTGGGCGCCGTCCGGGACCGCCGTCATCCAGAACAATACGGTCTCCGCTATTGGTTACGACAACACGAATGCGTCGACGCAATGGGTGGCGTCGAGCATTCTGAACTTCTACACTCCGGTGCAGATCCTCGACAACTCCGTGAGCGGCGCGCAGGTAGGTATCTATAACTACGCGGCCGCTGGAGTCATCGATGGCAACCAGTTAGGGGTTCTCAAGATCGGACTCGACGGTGTCGGCATTGTCGCGACAGATCCGGACCGACGAGTACCCTCCCCCTACTCCGATGACGAGCGCAAACCGGCGGGGGACGACCACGCTAAGGCGGTCCTGAATGTCGCCATCACCAACAACAATGTTGCATTTTCCGGCGCTGACAATACGAATACCGTCGGCGTGGAGTGCTATGCTGGATACGACACGGCGGACGACCTTGCCGTGACGGCGACCGGCAATACGGTCACGGGCTTCGACTATGGGATGCTCTTCCAGCAACTGACTTATTCCACGGGCGTCTTTACCAACGTCCTGGCGAACCAGAACGTTATTGCCGGCAACACCACTTACGGCATGTACTCAGACCTCGACTATCTCACGATCGACGCCACCTGCAACTGGTGGGGTAATCTCGCCGGCCCGGACGTTCCGGGTAATCCGAGCCCCGGCGATGCGATCTTCGGTGATGTCGAGTACTCTCCCTGGCTCAACGCAGCCGGCGGCGCGTGCACTCAGTTCGTCGACGAAATCGATGTCACCTCGCCGACGGCCTGCCTCACTCCTACCAACGCTTGCGCAGCCTTCACTGTTTCGTATGACCGCGAGCCGGGCGCCAACGTCCGCGGCGTCAGCGTCACGCTGCAGTTGAGCAGCGAGTTGACGCTGTGCGACACGGATCTTGCGGACCTCGCGAGCAACTTCGTCATCCTCACGGGTGCAGGCAGTCTCTGGAACGGTTTCGGGAACCTCCAGACGCAGATCTACGCTAACGGTGGCAATTCCTACACCGTCGACATGGCTCTACTCGGATCTCCCTGCGGTCCCACGACCGACGGCACCCTGTTCACAGTCAGCGTGGCCAAGGCCGCCGACGTTCTGACGGACGACACGGGTACGGTGACGGTGACCGGTGTCACCGTGCGCGACTGCGCCAACGCGCCGCTAGGTGGCGTCCCCGGCACGCCGGGAACCATCACCATCGACCTGACGGCTCCGGCGACGGTCACAAACCTGGTCGTGGCGCAGGACAAGACCGTTAACGGCGCCGATGGTCGGACCGCGATCGACCTCACCTGGACGGCGCCTGTGGGCGACCACCTCCAGCGTATCGAGATCTACCGCAAGGGCTTCGGCTTCTATCCCGAGTACGACGACGCGGGCGGCGCGGTGCCGGCCCTGCCGCTGGATGGCACGTGGCAACTCGTCGTCAACAACCTGCTGCCGACGGTGGTTGCCTACAGCGATCTTCACACTGCAACCACTCGCGACTTCTGGTACTACGCGGTCAAGGTCATCGACGACTGCGGCAACAGCTCCGTCGTCATGTCGACCACGGGTACCCTCAACTACCACCTCGGCGATGTGGCGCCGCTCGCGACTCCGGGCGACAACCTGGTCAACACTCTGGATGTCTCCGCCCTCGGTTCGAGCTACGGCATCACCCTGGCTCCCAACGACCCCGTCAACTACCTCGACGTCGGCCCCACCACCAACTACAGCGTCAACGCCCGTCCGACCACGGACAACATGATCCAGTTCGAAGATCTCATCGTCTTCGCGATGAACTACGGCCTGGTGTCGAAGGAGAGCCTGCCCACCCTCACGCCCGCGGCCGAGAGTGCCGTGATCGCGAAGGTCGGGACGGTCGATCCGGCGAACAAGACGCTGGAAGTCGAACTCGCGATGAGTGGGGACGGACGGATCCAGGGGCTCAGCGTGCCGCTGACCTGGAACGCCGAAGTCGTGCGACCGGTGAGCTTCAATGCCGGCAGCTTGATCGCCGATCAGGGCGGTCTCGGCATGGTGCTCAGCCCCGAGCCGGGAACCATCGACGCGGCGATCTTCGGCGTTCGCAACCAGGGCATCTGCGGCACTGGGACGCTGGCGATCGTGACCTTCGAGGTCCTGGGCGCGGGCGATCCTGGCATCGGCCTGGGCGATGTCGTCGCGCGCGATCCCGAGAACCAGAACATCGCCGTTTCCGGGACGCTGGCGGAGCCCGTCGTGGTGGCGCCGCTGCGGACCGAGTTGCTGGCGAACGTTCCCAACCCCTTCAATCCGTCGACCGAGCTGTCGTTCATGCTGGCCCAGCCGGGCAGCGTGCGGCTGCAGATCTACTCGGTCCAGGGCCGTCTGGTGGCGACGCTCGTCAACGGCGAGCTGGCTGCCGGCCGGCACGACGTGACGTGGCGCGGTCTGGATGACTCCGGCCGTGCGGTTGCTTCGGGTGCCTACATCGTGCGCCTCGACGCGGACGGTGACACCCAGAGCCGTCGCATCACGCTCATGAAGTAATATCTCCGCGCGCCGGGGCGGTTCTCGTGACCGCCCCGGCCATTCCCCTGCGAAGGAGACTCGAGATGTATCGCCGGATCATGACCCTCACGCTGGCGATGATCAGCATGGCCGCATCCATCGCCTCCGCCGACATCATCTGCAATCCCGATCCCCTGGTGCTGTCCGTCGGCGCTCCGAGCGGCGCCGTCGTCTTCGAGTACACCGGCGGCGGTTCTGACGGCGTCTACGGCTATTCCATCGACGTGGTGTGGGATCCCGCGATCGCCGCGGCGGGGGCGTTCACCCGGCCGGCCAGCGGGCCGTTCGCCACGGCGGCGTTGTTCCAGGTGGTGACCATCGCGGGCGGCGTGCGTATCGACGCGGCCCTCGGCGGCGCCCAGCCGGGCATCCTGACGGGCCCGCTGTTCGCCACCGTCTTCACAGCGGTCGGCGGCGAGGGCACCTCGACGCCGGTCGACCTCACCATCATGGACCTCCGCAACAACCTCAACCAGCCGGTCACCGGCGTCCTGGAGAACGACGGCTTCATCTTCGTCGACGGCGGCGCGCCGGCCGTCACCAACGTCGTCATCGCCAACACCACCCTGGCCCACACCGACGACTACCTGAAGGACACCGACGCGATCACCGTCACCGCGACGGTGGTGGACGGCGATCCGCTCTTCGGCGTGGCCAACATCACAGCCGACCTCACCGGACTCGGCGGCGGCGCCGCGGTGAATCCGGCCACGTACGTGGGCACCGTCGCGACCTGGACCCTCGCGAACGCCGCCTGCACGCCGGCCGACGGCACCATCGCCGTCACGGTGACCGCGACCGACAACGCGAGCAACACCGCCGGCGCCTTCGACACCATCATCTCCGACAACACGCCGCCCGCGCCGCTGCTGGGCGTGACGGCGCAGCCCGGCCACGAGAAGATCCACCTGGCGTGGACCGACGCGACGGGCAACGACCTCCACCCCTACGGCGTCGAGTTCCGCTACGCCGCCTGGGGCGACTACCCCGAGTACGATCCCCCCGCGCCCGCCTATCCCGCGACCCACCTGCTGGGCGCGCAGGCGCTGCAGGCGATGAGCGGCGCCGCCGCCGACTGGGCGCAGGTGCCGCGTGACGTCTATTACCTCGCCGGCTATGCCTTCGACATCGTCCTCAACTACAGCGCGGCGGGCAGCGCGAACAGCGCGCGGGCCACCAACTACTGGCTCGGCGACGTGTTCACGCCCTACGACGGCTACGTCGACATCGACGACGTCGACCAGCTCGGCGACACCTACGGCCTCCTCGACGGGGCCCTCGGGTTCGATGCCGAATGCAACGTCGGTCCGACCGACACCGCCGGCCCGCGCGCGATCCCGCTGCCGAACGACGACAACGAGGTCGGCTTCGAGGATCTCATGATCTTCGCGCTCAACTTCAGCGTCGTGTCGCCGCTGCTCGAGCTGGAGCCGGGCGAGTCGCCGGCCCTGGCCTGGCGGCAGATCGACGAGACCACCTGGGCGCTGGCGCTCGAGCGCGCCTGCGGGGGCCTGAAGGGCGTCAACCTGTCGGCCGACCTGCCGGCCGGGATGACCTGCCAGGTCACCGCGGGCGAGATGCTCGCGGGCCAGTCGTCGCCCGTCTTCCTGCGCAACATCGCGGCGCACGGCCTCGACGCCGGCCTCGCGGTGATGGGGCAGGGCGTGGGGCTCGCGGGCAGCGGCGAGCTCCTGCGTGTGACGTTCAGCGCGCCGGTGGCGGTCGTGCCTGCGGTCGTCGCGCGCGGCCTGCAGAACGAGGACCTGTCGGCGATCGTCTCCGGCGTCACCGCGGCGCCGGTGCCGGGCGCGGCGGAGCTCGAGGCGAACTACCCGAATCCCTTCAACCCGCGCACCACCATCGCCTTCAGCGTGCCGGCGAACGAGCGCGTTCAGCTGGTGGTCTACGGTGTCGACGGCGCGCTGGTGCGCACGCTGGTCGATGAACCGCGCGCGGCCGGCCGTTACACCATCGTGTGGGACGGCAGCGACGACGGCGGCCGACCGGTCGCCAGCGGTACCTACATGTATGTTGTCCAGATGGGTGACTTCCGTCAGGTCCGCAAGATGGCCCTGATGCGATGACCCGAGCGCCGGGGGACTTCGGCCACCGGCCGGAGTCCCCCGTTTTTTCACCGGGGGAGCTATCATGACGACGGATCGTGGTTCGAATCATACGCTCTCGTGTCTCGCGCTCGCCGTACTGCTGCTCGCTGTCGCACCCCTCGCCCACGGCGCCGTGCTGCCGGTTCCCGGGAGCTTCCCGACCATCCAGGCCGCCATGGACGCCGCCGGTCCTGGCGATGAGATCGTGGTCGCCGCCGGCACCTACGAGGAACAGGTGGTGATCACCGAGGACGTGACCCTGACCGGCGCCGGCCAGGGCCTGACCATCATCCTCGCGCCAGCCTTCATGCCGCACACCGCGCACTCCGCCCAGTACAACGCGGTGATCCACGTCGAGCCGCCGGCCGAGGCGGTGACCATCCGCGATCTCACCGTCGACGGCGCCGCCCGCGGCCGCGTCGGCACCCGCTTCACGGGCATCATGTACGACCAGGTCGGCGGCCTCTGCGAGCGCGTCGAGGTCCTGCACCTGACCGAGACGCCGGTCTCGGCGGCCCTCTCGGGCATCGGCATCTACGCCTTCTCCGAACCGGGGACCGCTCTCGCGCTCACGACGCGCGACGTCGTCATCCGCGACTTCCAGAAGGCCGGCTTCGTCTGCTTCGGCTCCGGCTGCGTGCAGACCGTCGAGCGCGTGACCGCCGACGCGTCCACGCTCAACACGGACGCGGTCCAGAATGGCTTCGAGCTGCTCTTCGGCTCCCGCGGCACGCTGACGGACTGCGTGGCGCGCCGTTGCTGGTACGACGGCGACCCTCTCGACGGCCTGACCGCCTGCGGCTACATCCTCTATTACGGCCTCGACTGGTCCCTGACGGACTGCGAGTCCGACGAGAACCAGACCGGGATCTACGCCATCGCCACCGACCTGCACGTGCGCGGCGCCGAGGTCGACGTGTATCCCGACCCGCTGGAGTTCAACAACGGCATCGCGGTGACCACCACGCCGTACGTCGCCCCCCGCAATGACCGCCAGGGCCTCGGCGCGCCGCGCGTGGTCGACCAGGGCGATCCCGCCGCCGCGTTCCCGGAGGCCGACTACGTCTTCGACCTGCACGACAGCCAGGTGCGCGGCAACCACCTCCTCGGCTCCGGCGGACTCATCTGCTACTCGAACTTCACGCTCCTCGGCGCGACCGTGGCGGGCTGCCTCTTCCGCGATTGGGACGACGCCCTGCGCATGTTCGAGGCCGGCGGCGGCCGTCTCCGCGCGCAGGCGCGCAGCTGCCGCATCCTCGGCAGCAGCGGCTACGCGGCCTTCACCCTCACCCTGGCGCCCCTCGACGCGCGCGGCAACGACTGGGGCGACCCCAGCGGGCCGTTCCATCCCCTCACCAATCCCGCCGGACTTGGCGGCCAGGTGAGCGACAACGTCCTCTACGACCCCTGGCTCACCGGCAACCTCACGGTCGCGCCCCTGCCGCAGATGATCGCCCAGGACGACGCCGACGCCGGCGGCTTCTCCGACGAGGTCACGGTGCGCTACCTCGGCGGCGCCGCGGCGCCGCTCTACGGCTTCTCCGTGGTGTTGACCTGGGACCAGGCGAAGGTCACGGGCGGCGTCGTCGACGTGCAGCGGCCGCTGTTCGGCCCCTTCGCCGGCGCGCCGCTCTTCCAGGTGTTGCCCGTCGCCGGCGGCGTCCGCGTCGACGCGGCGCTCGGCGGCAACGCCGACGGCATCGAGCTGGGCGACCTCCTGCGCCTGCGCCTGCACCTCGTCGGCGCGCCCGACTACACGCCGGTGCCGATCCACCTCGAGCTCCGGCACGCGCGCGACAACCACAACCAGGAGATCACGGGCCTCCTGCCCGCCGACGGCGTGGTCATCGGCGACGTCGTCGCGCCGGTGGTCACCTCGATGATCTTCAAGAACGAGACGCTGACCCACACCGACAGCTACGCCAAGAACGGCGACCTGCTCAGCCTCACCGCGGCGGTCACCGACGGCGACCCGCTCTTCGGCATCCCCTACATCTGGGGCAACCTCATCCAGGCCCTCGGCGCTACCGGCTGGCAATTGCCTCCCGACACCTATGCCGGGCAGGTCGCCGGCTGGGATGCGCGCCCTGGCCTGCTGACACCCCCCGACGGCGTCCTTCCCTACGGCGTCACCGTCTTCGACCCGGCCGGTAACCACGCGACCTACACGGCGACCTTCGTCGCGGACAACACGCCGCCGCTGCCCGTCACGGGGTTCACCGCGGCGCCCGGCCACAACCTCGTGCGCCTGCACTGGGACGCCGCCACCGGCTACGACGCCAACCTCCGCCACGTGACGGTCCGCGAGCAGACCTGGGACGACTACCCGCTCTACGTGGGCCCCGGCCCCGCCTATCCCGCGCAGCCGACCGACGGCGGCGAGGCCTTCACCGGCTTCGCCGACAGCGCCGTCGTCGCCTACGCGGCCGACGGCAGTGAGCGCGACATCGTCTACTTCCAGGCCTTCGCCGTCGACATGGTGAACCTCGCGAGCCCGGCGCTCGACACCGGCCGCGACCGCGCCACCAACTACTGGCTCGGCGACGTCAGGAGCCACGGCATCCCCGGTTACGACGGCGAGGTCGACATCTGGGACGTCACCCGGCTCGGCGACACCTTCACCCTCGAGCTGGGCGAGCCGGGCTTCGACGCCGAGTGCGACGTCGGCCCCACGGACGACACCAGCGAGGTGGGCATCCCGCTGCCGGATCGCGTGATCGACTTCGAGGACCTGATGGTCTTCTCGATTCAGTTCGAGAACTTCCTGCCCGTGGTACCGCCGGCCCCCGTGCGCGCGCCCGCGACGCTGACCTGGACGCGCGAGAGCGACCTGGTCTGGTCGCTGCGCCTCGCGCAGCCCTGTCCGTCCCTGAAGGGGCTGCACGTGACGGCCGCGCTGCCGGCGGGCGTGTCCGCCACGGCGCAGGCCGGCGGTCTGCTCACCGCGCAGTCCGCGCCGCATTTCCTGCATGCCGGCCGCGCCGGACTGGACGTCTCGCTCGCCGTGCTCGGCCGCGGCGCCGGCATCGCGGGTAGCGGCGTGGTGCTGCGCGTGACGACGTCGTCGCCGCTCGCGGAGCTGAAGGCCACGGTCGCGGCGCGCGATCTTACCAACGCCGAGTTGCCGACCACCCTCGCGGCGCCCCCCGGCGGTCTCGATGCCGCCGCGCCCGCGGCGTTCCAGCTGCGCGGCGCCTCGCCCAACCCCTTCAACCCGGCGACCGAGATCGCCTTCGACCTGCCGTCCGCGCAGCCCGTGAAGCTCGTGATATACTCCCTGGACGGCCGCCGCGTCGCCACCCTGGTGGACGCGGGACTGCCCGCGGGCCAGCATCGCGCCGCGTGGCGGGGGCTGGACGACGCCGGCCGCGGGGTCGCGGCGGGCACGTACCTGTATCGGCTCGCGGCGGGACCGTTCACCGCCACGGGAAAGCTGAATCTCGTGAAGTGATCGCGCCGATCGGCGCGCCGCGAAAGGAACCGCCATGGCTCGCTGGTTCGCGACCGCCATGTTGCTCGTCGTCCTGGCCGCCCCCGCCCTGGCCGACCCCGTCCTGCGCTGGTCGCCGGCCGACGGCACCGTCCCGGTCGGCGACCAGATCACCCTCTCGGTGATGCTCGACGACACGCTGCTCGTGCGCACCATCGAACTGTACGTCGAGTTCGACCCCGGCCTGGTCACCTCGATCTCGGGCGGCCCCGGCGCGCTCTTCGCCGGTTTCAATCTCTTCCAGGGCTTCTCGGTGGTGAGTCCCGGCGTCTGGCACGGCTACTGCGTCATCCTCGGCGCCGCCGACTGGACCAGCGGTCCGGGCGAGCTCTTCCGCTGGACGCTGCGCGGCGACGTCGAGGGCGTCTGTCCCGTCGTCACCGCCGAGCTCACGCTGCTGCCTCCGGGCGGCGGCAGCTACCCGGACGCGACGCTGCCGAATACCACCGTGATCATCGGGGACGACCTCACCGCCGCGCCCGGCGACCTCGCCGGCGCGGCCGCCGTGGTCGTGCAGCCGAATCCCTTCAACCCGACCACGCGGGTGTCGTTCGCCCTGGGCGAGAGCGCGGCCGGCCGGCTCGACGTCCTCGACGCGCGCGGTCGTCACGTCACGACGTTGTGGCAGGGCATGGAAGCGACGGGCTGGCGCAGCTGGGACGGGGCGGACGCGAACGGGCGGGCGCTGCCGAGCGGGGTCTACAGTTTCGTGTTAACCGGGGACGACGGTCGCCGGACACTGACGCGAGGCACCCTGGTGCGCTGACGTAAAAATAGCGGACGGTATGGTATCTACGGAAGCGAAGGGACGCTGGGCCAGGCCGTTTGCCAGTGCAGACCCGAGTCAGCCAACTCGAATTTGCTGCGGAATTTACCCCGACTCAACGATGTGCTCGCAGACCCACACCGCCCGCCAGATAAAGGATATTAAAGAACCCCTTATTTTGCAAGGAATATATTCCCTCAAAACTACGGGGCCCGCGCGCACAATAGATCACGACCGGCCGATCGCCGGGGATCTCTGCGATCCGCGCCGCCAGTTCGCCGAGGGGGATGTTGATCGCCCCGGGGATCGGCTTCAGCTCGCCGGAAAGCTCGGAAGCCTCGCGGACGTCGATCAGCACCGCGCCCGGCACGACGTCCGCGCAGGCCGCCGGCAACGGCCCGCCGTCGCGCACGGCGAGCGCCAGCGCCGCCAGGCCGTGCAGGGGATCGAAGAGATCGCCCACCGGCGGATGACAGCAGGTCTCCAGGTCGGCCAGGTCCTCGAGCCGGGCGTCCGCCCGCAACTGCGTCGCGAACAGGTCGACCCGCCGCGCCGCCGCGCCCGGTCCCACCGCCTGCAGGCCGAGCAGCCGGCCCGTGCGCTCGTCGCTCACCAGCGCGACGGCGTCGTAGCGCCGCTCGGGATCGATCACCGCGCGGTCCGGGCAGCTGCCCCACACCGTCGTCGGCGACAGGCCGGCCGCGCGCGCCGCCGCCGCGGTGAGGCCGGTCGAGGCGACCATCATCTCGCCGACGCGCAGCGCGGTGCTGCCGAGGACCGGCGCGAAGCCGGCGTCGCGTCCCGCGATCCCGTCGGCGACGACGCGGGCCATCCGGGCGGCCAGCGAGCCGTGCCCGGCCAGCCGCGGCGCGCCGGTGAGCAGCTGGGTGACCTCCGCCACGTCGCCGCAAGCCCAGACGCCCGGAGCGCAGCGCAGCTGCCGGTCCACCACCAGGCCGCCCGACGCGCCCACCGCGAGACCCGCCGCGCGCGCCAGCTCGGTGCGGGGCGCGATGCCGAGCGCGACCACCGCCGCGTCGCACGACAGCGTCTCGCCGCCGATCTGCACCGTGGCCGCCGCCCCCGCGGTGGTCGCCGCGGTCACCCGCGCGCCCGTGCGCACCTCCACGCCCAGGTCGCGCAGCGCGCGTGATGCGACGGCCGCCAGCTCGGGGTCGAGCACCTCGGGCAGGATCCGATCCTGCGCCTCGCAGAGAGTCACGCCGATGCCCCACGTCTCGACCAGCGCGGCCGCCAGGCTCACGCCGACGCAGCCGCCGCCGAGCACCGCCACGCGATCGACCGCGCCGCGTTCGAGGGCGCGTCGCAGGTCGCGCAGGTGCAAGGGATCATGACCGAGGTGCACGGCCGGCCCCGGCGCCACTCCGGCCGGCACGCGCGAGGCGGCGCCGGTGGCGAGCACCAGGTGGTCCCAGGCCAGGGTCTCGCGCGCGCCATCCTCCTCGCACACCGCCACGACGGTGCGCGCCGCGAGGTCGAGGTCCGCGGCGCGCCAGCCCGTCCGCACCTCGACACCCTTCACGTCGTGGAAGAACGACGCGTCGCGCACGCGGCCGTAGTTGGTCGCGCGCAGCGCATCGAGCGAGGGGAATTCGCCGGCGAGAAACGCCGGCAGCGCGCCGTGGGCAAGGGAGATCTCGCGCCGCGCGTCGAGCACGGTGATGGCGGCATACGGCAACAATCGCCGCGCCCGGCAGGCACACTTGAGCCCCGCCGTCGAGGCGCCGACGACGACGATCCGCAAGGCTAGACGCAGCCCGTGGGCTTGGCCAGGCCGGCGATCTTGCACGCGCCCTTGGCCGGACCTGCCGGGAAGAGCTCGTACATCTGCTTCAGCGGAAATCCCGTGTCCTTGCAGAGCTTGCGGACCATCGGGGCCACGCCGAACTCGGCGTAATATTCGCGGATGTAGGTCATGATCTTCCAGTGGTCGTCCGTCAGCGCGGCGATCCCGTCGCCGGCAGCGAGCGCCTCGGCGATCACGGGGGTCCACTTGTCGGGGCTGGCCATGAAGCCGTCGTCGTCCACCTCGATCGAGATTCCACTGTGCTCGAACACTGGCATGGCAGGACTGTCCTCCTGTGCGGTCGTCACCGGCACGGTCGCGATCCGGCCAAAGATAGTTCACCCCCCCCGGCGGGAACAGGACGACTTGACCGCCGCCTCGTCCAACGCGCGGCGGACGCGCGTCGTCAGCTCCCGCGGGCCGAACGGCTTCATCAGCACGTCGGCGACCTGCGGGTGAACTCGCTGGTCGTGATACCCGGAGATGAAGAGCACGGTCGTCGACGCGCGCTTCGACCGGATGGCCTCCGCCAGCTCGGCGCCGTTCATCTCCGGCATGACCATGTCCGTCACCAGGAGGTCGATCTCGTTGCCGTACGCGCAGGCGATCGCGAGGGCCTCCCGCGGGCTGGCCGCCTCGAGCACGCGGTAGCCCGCCCTGGTCAGGCTGATCGCCACCATGCCCCGCACGGCGGCGGCATCCTCGACCACCAGGACGGTCTCGGTCCCCCGCGCGGTCGCGGCCTGATCGGCGCCCGTGGCCTGTTCCTCCGGCTCAGCCGGCGTCAGCGCCGCGGGCAGGAGGATGCGGATGTTGGTGCCCCGGCCCGGCTCGCTGGAGACGATGACCGTACCGTGGCTCTGGCGGACGAAGCCCTGCACCATCGGCAGGCCAAGGCCGGTACCCTTGCCGACCGGCTTGGTCGTGAAGAACGGCTCGAAGACGCGCTCGCACGTGAACCCGTCCATGCCGACGCCGGTGTCCTGCACGTCCAGGGCGACGTACGGGCCCGGTTCCAGTTCCGGATACAACGCCGTCTCCTCGGGTGCGACGTCGTGGTTCGCGACCCGCAGCACCAGCTCGCCGCCTGTCGGCATGGCATCGCGGGCGTTGACGACGAGGTTCATCAACGCCTGGTGCATGGCCGTACGGTCGACCAGCACCGTGTGGACATTCGGGGCCGCCACCACCTCCACCGAGATGTCCTCGCCGATCATCGTGGCCACCGGGCCACGGAAGCCGAGGAGGAGTTCGCCGAGGTTGGTGAACTGGGGGTCGAGGATCTGCTTGCGGCTGAACGCCAGCAGGTGGCTGGTGGTCTCCCGCGCGCGTTCGCACGCCCTGGAGATCTCGTTGAGCTGTCGCCATTGCGGATCGCTCGGTTCCCGGTCCGCCAGGAGCATGTCGCCGTAGCCGCGGATGACGGTAAGCTGGTTGTTGAAGTCGTGGGCGACGCCGGCCGCGAGCCGGCCCACGGCCTCCATCTTCTGCGCCTGGCGATACTGCCGCTCCAGGGTGCGCGTCTCGGTCACGTCGGTGCAGATGCAATGGGTCCGGGCGAAGCGGCCGGCGGCGTCATGGCTGACACGGCCCACGTAGTTCATCGTGACCGTCGTGCCGTCCTTACGGCGCATTTCGAACTCGGCGTTCGAGCAGCCGCGGGTCTTGAAGTGCGGGAAGTTGCGCTCGAACTCGGGCAACTGAGACGACGTGAGGAACTCCACGAACGGGCGGCCGATCACCTCGTCGCGCGCGTAACCGAGAGCCTCCAGCCAGGCGGAATTCGCCTCGAGGAAGCGGCCGTTCTCATCCAGCGACTGGTAGCCCACGGGCAGCTGCTCGTAGAGCAACCGGAATCTCTGCTCGCTCTCGCGCAGCTCCGCCTCGATCCGCCGGGCCTCCGTGACGTCGGTCGAGATGCCGCAAAGCGCCACGGCCTTCGCGTGCGCGTCCCGCACGACGTGCGTGCGGCAATCCAGGATCGTCTCCGTGCCGTCCGCGGCGTAGTTCACCACGTCACACCGCCAGGCTCCGTCGGCCAGCGTGCGCTCGGTGATCTCCCGCTGGGTGGCTCCCCGCGTCGCGTCGTCGCCGAAGATGTCGACAGGTGAGCCGACCAGTTCCTCGCGCGAGCGTTTCAGGACCCGGCAATTGGCCTCGTTGACGTACGTGATCCGGCCCTCCAGATCGGTGACCGTCACCACGTCGTAGATCTGGTCCAGGACCATCGCCTGCATGCGCACCATGTCTTCCGCGGCTCGGCGCGCCGAGACGTCCTGGCCCATGATGAGGGCGGCGAGACCGTCCGGCAGGTTGATGGGCACGGAACTGGTCTCCTGGACGATCTGCGTACCGTCGCGGCGGATGAACGTCGCCTCGATGGGCGGGTTTGGCTGCCCGGCGGCGATGTTGCCGAGCCTCTGCCGGACCACCGCCATGAACGACGGGTCGATGGTCTCCTCGAGCGGCAAACCGATGATCTCCTGCGGAGTGTACCCCAGCGTCGTCGCGCCCACGGGGTTGGCATAGATGTAACGTCCGTCCCGCACCAGCAGGATGGAGAGCGGGCTCGCGTCGATGATGATCCGGTACCGCTCCTCGGCGTTGCGCAGGTCTTCATCGGCCTTGACCCGCGCGGAGATGTCGTGCCCGTAGATCGCCAGACGCGTCACCTTGCCGTATTCGTCGGCAACCGGATAGATGGAGTGCTCGAACCAGATTCCCTCGCGCTGATCGACGAACCGTACCGGCCGGTTGGCGGCGATGGCGGTCGCCACGTGCGCTTTCCGTGTCGCGACGTTCGCGGGCGGGATCAGATCGAAGATGTTGCGGCCGACGAGCTGCGCGGGTTCGAGGCCGAGACGGCGCGCGGAAACCTGGTTCGCCACGAGGACCACGCCGGTGGGGTCGATCATGAACACCGACTCGTCCGCCGCGTCCACCAGCGCGCGCAAGGTGGCCTGGCTGGACTTGACCGCCGCGGCTTCCCGCCGCTGCACCAGCCCCAGGGCCAGGCCGTCGGCAAGACTCTCGAGCAAGGTGATCAGAGAAGTGGTGAAGCGTCCCGGCGCACGATCGTTGAACTGCAGCAGGCCCAGACACTCGGCGCCGTGGCGCAGCGGGATCAAGGCTACGGATTCGTAGCCTTCTCCGTTGCAGCGATTGCGGGTGCGCGCCTGACGGTCGGCCTCGTTCGTCGACGCGAGCAACGCGGTGGTGCCGTTGGTCCAGAAACTCCCGTTCGCGGTGAAGAACGGCAACGCGGGATCGAAGCGCCCGGCGATCACGTTGCCGCACATGCACTCGAGCACGACGTTGCCGTGGCTGTCGCGAAGGACCTCGCCGTTCTCATCGAACGCGCACAGGCTGTTCTCGGCGCGCACGAACTCCGCCGGGAATCCGCGCGTCTCGAAGTAGGGGTAGTCCTCCCCGTCTCGCAGGCGGATTCCCACGGCGTCGCAACCCGACCAGACCCGCATCAAGGCCGTCACCTCGCGCACCATCTCGCGCAGATGGTTGTCGGAGGCGATCAGCTTCAGCAGGCGTACGGTGATGTCGTGTTCGATTTCGGCGTTCATGGTCCACCTCCCCCGCGAATTGTCCCGCGATTCGCGACGGCTGGCAATCGCTTGTCGCCTACCGGCCGGACAGTTCGGCCAGGCGCGCCCGGTCGCGCAGCGTGATCCGCCGGCCCGCGACGGCGATCACGCCCCCGTCCTGGAGCTTGCGCAGCAGCCGGCTGAAGGTCTCCGGCGCCGCGCCCAGCTCGGCCGCGAACACGCCCTTGGCGACCGGCAGGACCACGGCGTCGCTGCCCTGCGCCTCGGCCAGGTCCAGCAGCCGCACGGCGAACCGGGCCGGGACATCCTTGAGCGAGAGGTCCTCGACCAGCGCCACGAAGCGCCGCAACCGTTGCGAGAGAGCCGCCAGCATGGCCAGCAGCACCTCGGGCTGTTCCCTTCCCACGGCAAGCAGGTCGTCCCGCAGCAAGAAGAGCGCCTCGGTTTCGCCGGTCGCCGTCGCTTCCGCCGGGTAGGCGCCGCCCGCGAAGGTGGGCACCTCGCCCACCACCTCGCCGGGCCCGAAGAGATGCAGGAGACGACCCCGACCGTCGGATCCCTGGCGGGACACCGCCACCTTGCCCGAGGCCACCACGTAGAGCCCGAGGGCCGGCGTTCCCTGGCGCAGGAGCGATTCGCCGGCGCGGAATCGCCGCAAGGAGGCCCGCCCCGCCAGTCGCTGGCGATCGGCGGGGGTCAGTTCGGCGAACAGGGGACAGGCGGCCAGGAGAACGTCCCGGGCCTCGGTGGCGACGCGCAGTTTTTCCATCCCCCGAAAAAGTACGACAAATTGACACCGGTCAAGGAATCCTTCCCCGCCATCGCGTATTCTAGGGTTAACCCGATGCTCGAAAGCCACCCAACGAGGAGCGGAACATGGCCACCCGCAAGATCATCCGGATCGATGAGGACCTCTGCAACGGCTGCGGCGACTGCGTCGTCGGCTGCGCCGAGGGCGCGTTGCAGATCGTCAACGGCAAGGCGAAGCTGGTGCGGGAGGATTTCTGCGACGGGTTCGGCGACTGCATCGGCGCCTGCCCAACCGGCGCCCTGGTCATCGAGGAGCGCGAGTGCGACGAGTACGACCACGCCGCCGTCCGCGAGCACGTCGCGGCCACCCGCGGGGAGGCCGGTCTGGCGCACTTCGAATCGGCCGCGGCGCGCCACGAAACCATTCAGGAATCGGTGTCGAAAAAGCTGGAACCCCGCCCGTTGCCGGGCGTATCATCGAGGAGTCCGGAGGCCCCGTCTCCGCTGTCCTCCCCCTCTCGCGGCGGCGGTTGCCCCGGTTCTCAGATGCGGGTCCTCCCGCGGACCGGGGATGGGTTTCTCCCTCCAATCCCCCACCCATCCGCTGGCACCGGGGAGGACCCCACTCCTCCCGTGATCCGGCCCGAATTGACCCAGTGGCCCATCCAGCTGCACCTCATCAACCCTGCGGCGCCGTTCCTGAAGGACCGCGAGCTCGCCGTCATCTCGACCTGCGCCCCGGTGGCGATGCCCGACAGCAACTGGCGTTACGTCCGCGGCCGCGCGATCGCGCTGGCCTGTCCCAAGCTGGACCGCACCGACCCCTACGTCGACAAGCTCACCGCCATCCTGCGCGAGCCGAGCATCCCCCGCGCCGTGGTGGTGCGCATGGAGGTCCCGTGCTGCAGCGGACTGACGTCGATGGTCATGGAAGCGGCGGCGCGCACCGGGCGTGACGACCTCGAGGTTGTGGAAGAAACCATCGGCCTGCAGGGCGAGCTCAAGAAACGGCAGGTGCTCCGGGCCGGGCGTTGACCCGTTCGGCGGGCCCCGGCACGGCGTCGGCGGCGAGGATGCGACCCGCTTCCCGCAGCAGGTCGATCGGCCGGAACGGTTTGGCGAGGAATCCGCGCGCGCCGCTAGCGGCCATCCGTTCGCGCGCGGCCCCGGCCCCGAACCCCGAGATGACCAGCACGCGTGCCGCCGGCTCCTGCGCGAGCATCGCGGCGAGCAGCTCCTCGCCGCCGAGTCGAGGCATCACCAGGTCGAGGATCACCAGATCGAAACGACCCCGCTCGCGGCGCCAGACCTCGAGCGCCTCCACGCCGTCGCGGCACGCGACCACCGCGTGCCCGTCGCGCACGAAGACCTTCTGCACGAGCACGCGCACCGGTTCCTCGTCGTCGACCACGAGGATGCGGCGCGACGCTTCCAGCCGGACATTCGCAATGACGTCGTCCGGCATCTCGGCCGGCGGTCGCGCGACCGCGCCCACGGCGAGGGGCAGGTACAGCGTGAACGTGGTGCCGGCGCCCGGCGCGCTCACCACGTCCACCCCGCCGCCGTGCGCCTTCACGCAGCTGTAGACGCCCGCAAGCCCGAGGCCCGTGCCCAGGCCGCTCTGCTTCGTGGTGAAGAAGGGCTCGAAGAGCCGGTCGCGCGTCTCAGCATCCATGCCCACGCCGTTGTCCGCGATGCTGATCTCCACGAAGGCCCCGGGCCGACGGATGCTCGGATGCAGCCGGCACGCCGTCGCCTCGAGTTCGCGGATGTGCGTCGCGATCTGGAGGCGACCGCCGTTCGGCAACGCGTCGCGGGCGTTGAGACACAGATTCAGGATCGCATTCTCGATCTGCGTGTGGTCGCCCACCACCACGGGGTCGCTGCGCTCGAGATCGTGATGGACGAGGACGCGCGGGTCGAGGCTGCGCTGCAGGAGACTGGTCGCCTCGCGCACCACGGCGTTGATGTCGACGGGTTCGGAGCGCTGCTGCTCCTTGCGCGCGAAGTCCAGCAGGCCGCGCACCATGTCGGAGGCCCGGCGCGTCACGCCGAACAGGTGCTGCAGGATCTCCTCGGCCTCGGGCCGGTCGGTCACCTCCATCTGGAGCAACTCGCTGTAGCCCTGGATGGCCGTGAGGAGGTTGTTGAAGTCGTGCGCCACGCCGCCCGAGAGGCGGCCCAGCGCCTCGAGCTTGGCGGCCTGGCGAAGGTGCTCCTCGAGCCGGTCGCGCTCGCTCTCGGCCACGTGACGGGCGTCCAGCGCGCGGCGCAACTCGAACTGACGCATGGCCTGGCGCGAGACGAGGTTCGCCACCTGGGCCAGCGACGCGCAGAGCTGCTCGAGGCGGGCGCCCTCCAGCGCGGCGCCGTCGGGCAGCCGGCCGACGTACCAGTTGGCCAGGTGGCGGTCGCCGACCATGATCCGCGCGCAACCGGCGGGATGATCGAGGATCTCGGTGCTGGTGGGACGGGTGATGGCGCGGCCGTCGGTGTCGGTGATCACCGAGGCGACCCCGGCGATCTGGGCGAACGTATCCTGGACCGTCTGGATCTCTTCCAGATTCAGCAGAGCCTGAATCCCGACCGTCTCCAGGGACCGCGCACGGGACATGAGGGACCAGCCGTTCCAGATTGCAAGGTCGTGCGCGAACCGGGGTTCCGCGCCGCGTGACCCTCGTGGTAGGTACTCCCCCCTCTACCCCACATGAAAACCATCTGAAAACGAGCTTACAACTCTCCAAGCGCAAGTCAATTCGGAAACAGGAAAAATCCGGCCGGTATTCGGATTTCCAGAAAAACCATAGTTGACACTATACACCGTCTAGTGTATATATAGATCCGGATCCTCGGAAGGAGAGATAACTCGTGGCACGACAGTACTCTCTTCGCGACCTGGTCGCCCGGACCGGCTTCTCCCCGCGCCAGATCCGCTTCTACATCACGGAGCGGCTGGTCCCCGGCGCCGGGGACGACCGCGGCCCCCACGCCACCTATCCGCAGGAGACGCTCGACCGGCTGCTGCTGATCGCGCGCTTCAAGGCGATCCCGATGCCGCCGGCGAATCGCACCATGACCCTCGAGGAGATCCGCCACACCCTGGATGGGATGTCGCCGCAGGAAATCGAGCGGCAAGCGCAGGAGAAGCCGATCCTGGATCACGTGGGCAGCCTGCGGGTCTCGATGTCGCTGGCGTCAGAACCCCTCGCGCGGCTGGCGCCGATGGATGAATACTGCCTCGCGTCGCCGATCCTGCGCGATGAGCCCGAGCCCGGCCTCGACCCGACCGCCACCGAGGTCCGCGCGCTCCTGCACCGGACCGAGCGCCTCCTGTCCGACCTCGCCCGCCACCGCACGCCCTGGCGGCGCACACGCGAGGATGTCTGGCGGTGCGTGAAGACGCCGCAACTCGAGATCCACGTCAAGCAACCCGTCGACGACCGCGAGCGGACGCACCTGCGTCACCTCGCCGAATCCCTGTCTCAACTGCTGGGGGAGGAGTCACCATGAACGAGACCTACACCCACATCACCATGATCCTCGATCGCACCGGCTCCATGCAGTCCATCCGGCACGACACCATCGGCGGCTTCAACACCTTCCTGCAGGGACAGAAGGCCGCCCCCGGCACGGCGACCCTGACCCTGGTGCAGTTCGACTCCCAGGATCCCTACGAGGTCATCCACAACTTCGTGCCCATCGCCCTGGCCGCGGAATTGACGCCCGAGACCTTCGTCCCCCGCGCCAGCACGCCGCTGCTCGACACGCTCGGCCGCGGCATCCTCGACCTCGAGCGCAGCCTGGCGCTTCTCGCCCCCGAGCAGCGGCCCGGCCACGTCGTCTTCGTGGTGATCACTGACGGCGAGGAGAACGCCAGCTACGAGTTCACCCGCGACCAGGTGAAGACGATGATCCACGAGAAGCAGGAGGCCGACGGCTGGGACTTCGTCTTCCTGAGCGCCGACCTGGAAGCGGTCGCCGAGGCGGTCCATATCGGCGTCGCGCCCTTGTGCTGCCTGGCCTTCGACAAGGACGCCCAGGGCACCGGGAACGCCTTCGCTTCCCTGGCCGATTGCCTGATGAAGAAGCGGCGCTCCTCCATCGGCACCCGGATGCAATTCGCCGACGCGGACCGCGCGAAGCAGCAGAACGAGAAGCGCCGCGCGTAGCCACGAGCGCGGACGGCACGCCCCGGTCGCCGCGGCCGGGGCGTTCGCGTGTCGGGTGACGACGCTGCCGCGGCGGTGTGCTAGGCTCCCGCTCTCTTCGAAGGGGGTCGAGATGTCGCCTCGCATCCTGCTCGCGCTCGGTCTCGTGGCGTTCTTCCCGACGCTCGCCATCGCCGCCGAAGCCCCGCTCGCCTACTTCGTCACCGAGACCACCTACACCTTCGGCGCCGGCGACCCCGCCGATCCCCGCTCCTACCAGCTGTTCCACCAGCGCCCGCGCTTCACCGGCGGCGCCGGCGCCACCGTCCTCGCCGCGATCAACGCAGCCGTCGACAGCGTCGTCACCAGGCGCCTGGACGACGCCACGCCCTGGCAGCACGGCCAGTCCATGAGCGAGGGCGTGCTGGACGCGTACGCCGACCAGACGGACTGCGCGTCGTGCGAGTGGTGGGAGAGCGTGGACGCCACCGTGCTCACCAACGAGGGCGGCGTGGTGGTGGTGCAGGTCGCCTGGCACGCCTACACCGGCGGCGCCCACAACGCCGCGAAGGTCGCGTTCCTGAACTTCGACGCCCTCAGCGGCAAGCGCCTCGCCTGGATCGATGTGGTCGCGAAGGCCGACCGCACCGCGGCCGCCGCCGCCGCCGAGCGCGCCTTCCGCGCGGCCCGCGACCTCGCCCCCGACGCCGACCTGGCCGCGGCGGGCTTCACCTTCCCCGGCGGCGCGTTCGCGCTCGCCGCCGAGTTCGCCATCACTCCCGACGGCCTGCAACTGCACCACGACGCCTACGATATCGCCCCTTACGCGCTGGGTGACACCGACTACGTGGTGCGGTGGGGAGAACTCGCGGGCACCCTGCGACTGGACGGGGCCCTGGGGCGCTTCCTGCGACGGCGATGACCGCCGTTCTTCTCGCCGATGCGGATCTTGTAATTCAGATTATATTTATCTGAATATGTCGAGTCACCTTCCGTCAGGGGAAACACCGATGTCCATGACCGAACCTCGCCTCGAGGCCGCCGAGGTGACGGATCCGGTGTGCGGCATGCGCACCGCCGATCCGTCCCGCTGGCTGGCGCACGAACACCACGGCCGCACCTTCCACTTCTGCAGCCGCGGTTGCCGCGAGAAGTTCACCGCCGAACCGCTCAGGTATCTCCACGAGGCTCACCTCGCGCCGGCCGCCGCCGCCGCCGCCGGCGACACGCGCACCTACACCTGCCCGATGCACCCCGATGTGCGCCAGGTCGGTCCCGGGTCCTGCCCGAAGTGCGGCATGGCGCTCGAACCGCTCGAGGTCTCCGCCGCCGAGGACGACGAGAATCCCGAGTGGCGCGACATGCGTCGCCGCTTCGTGGTCGCCGTGGCGCTCTCGGTGCCGGTGGTCCTCATCGCGATGCGCCACATGATCGGCCTCGGCGGTCTCGACCACGCGCTGCCCCACGGCGTCCTGCGCTGGGCCGAGTTGCTACTGGCCACGCCGGTGGTCGTCTGGGCCGGCTGGGTCTTCCACGCGCGAGCCTGGCGGTCGGTGGTTCACCGCAGCCTCAACATGTTCACGCTCATCGGCCTGGGCACCAGCGTCGCGTACCTGTACAGCCTGGCGGCCGTGGTCGCGCCCGGCCTGTTCCCGGCTTCCCTGCGCCAGCACGACGGCGGCGTCGGCCTCTACTTCGAGGCGGCGGCCGTCATCGTCACCCTGGTGCTGCTCGGACAGTTGCTCGAACTGCGCGCCCGCAGCCGCACCGGCGCCGCCATCCGCGCGCTCCTGCAGCTCGCGCCGCGCAGCGCGCGCCGGATCGGGGACGACGGCGCCGAGCGCGACGTGCAGCTCGAGGAGATCGCGCCCGGCGATCGTCTGCGCGTGCGGCCGGGCGAGAAGGTGCCGGTCGACGGCGTCGTCCTCGAGGGCGCGAGCCACGTGGACGAGTCGATGCTCACCGGCGAGCCCACTCCCGCGGCCAAGGGCCCCGGCGATCGCGTGGTGGGCGCCACCGTCAACGGCACCGGCGCGCTGGTGATGCGGGCGGAGAAGGTGGGCGCCGACACGCTGCTCGCGCAGATCGTGAAGCTGGTCTCCGAGGCCCAGCGCAGCCGGGCGCCGATCCAGCGGCTCGCCGACAAGGTCGCGGCGTGGTTCGTGCCGGCCGTGATCGCGATCGCTCTGGCCGCCTTCGCGGTGTGGTCGGTCGCGGGGCCGGAGCCGCGCCTCGCCCACGCGCTGGTCGCGGCGGTGTCGGTGCTGATCATCGCCTGCCCCTGCGCCCTGGGCCTGGCCACGCCGATGTCGATCATGGTCGCCGCGGGCAAGGGCGCGTCGGCCGGCGTGCTATTCAAGGATGCGACCGCCATCGAGGTCCTGGGGCAGGTCGACACCCTCGTGGTCGACAAGACCGGCACCCTCACCGAGGGCAAGCCGCGCCTCACGGACGTCGTCGTCGCCGAAGGCTGGGACGACTCGGTCGTGCTGCGCGCAGCGGCAGCCGTGGAGGTCGCGAGCGAGCACCCGCTGGCCGCGGCCATCGTCGCGGGGGCGCGCGAGCGAGGCGTCGACGCCCTGCCCGCGATCCGCGGCTTCGCCTCCCACACCGGCCTGGGCGTCTCGGCGGTGGCCGAGGATCGTACCGTGCTGGTCGGCAACGCGGCGCTGCTCGCCACGCACGGCGTCGCCGGCAACGGCCTCGCCGACCGCGCCGCGGCGCTGCGCGCGCAGGCCCGCACCGTCATGCACGTCGCCATCGACGGCCGCCTCGCCGGCCTGCTCGCCGTGGCCGACCCCATCAAGGCGACCACGGCCGAGGCCGTGACGCGCCTGCACGCCCAGGGCCTGCGCATCGTCATGCTCACCGGCGACGGCGAGTCGACCGCCCGCGCCGTGGCGACCCATCTCGGTCTCGACGACTTCACCGCCGAGGTCCTGCCCGCGGACAAGGCCGCGGCCGTGAAGCGCCTCCAGCGCGAGGGTCACGTGGTCGCCATGGCCGGCGACGGCATCAACGACGCCCCCGCCCTCGCCCAGGCCGACGTCGGCATCGCCATGGGCACCGGCACCGACATCGCCATACACAGCGCCCAGGTGACCCTGGTGAAGGGCGACCTGCGCGGCATCGCGCGCGCCCGCCACCTCAGCCGGGCGACCATGGGCAACATCCGCCAGAACCTGTTCTTCGCCTTCGTCTACAACGTGCTCGGCGTCCCCCTCGCAGCCGGCGCGCTGTACCCCACGTTCGGCCTCCTGCTCTCGCCGATGATCGCGGCGGCCGCGATGAGCCTCAGCTCGGTCTCGGTGATCGTCAATGCGCTGCGGTTGAGGAACGTGGAGTTGTGAGCGCGCCGCCACGACGCCTGTTGATGGTTGAGGTCATGGCCGTGGCCCGCCGTTGGCCTACGTGGCCCGCGCTTGGCCTACGTGGCCCGCGCTCAGCCAGGAATGAACGGATCGACTGACATTAGATCCGAGCCCATTTTGCAGTTTCTCCGGAACCGGACTTGACTACTAATTTCAAACGTAACAGCGAGTTAAGATCTCTTCGGGCTGTACGCGCGGAAATCGTCTCCGCGAATTTTCTCACGATTTCAATGGTGCTCAGCGGCTGACACTGAGCGAGAATATTGAGAATCGTCCTCTGTCTTTCCGTCAGTACACACTCAGCGACGGTCCCGCTCGCGGCGAACCGAACCCAGAACGACCCAGCTTCTTCCCCGTAGTCTGGCTCCGGTAGCCCCGCCTCCAGACACAGTTCCACGACCCGCTGGGTCCCTCTACCCCATTGTTCTATCAATCCGCGCCTATACAAAACGCCGGCGATCGTCGGATTGCGCGGCCGCGATTCGTGCCGCCGCTTGAGATCCGCCGGTCGCAGTCCGAAAGGAAGGACCCCGTCATTCCAGATCTCGAGCCGATCGTCATAGATGGCGATGCTCACCGCGCCGCCGGCGTGTGTATAGGTGCGGTGGCAGAGCGCGTTGATCACGGCCTCGCGCAGCGCTGCGACTGGGAACTGCGGTTCGTCGATCCGCTCGATCCTGCCACGCTCGAATCGTCCCGCGATCGGTATATGGCGTAACAGGAACGTCAGGGCTTCATCCAGGAGTCGCAGCAGGTGTCCCGTCACCATCTTGCTGTCGAGAAACTCGGATCGATCCGTACCTCGAAATCGGGCAAGACGAAGCTGACACTGTGAGTACCGGGGAGCCGGGTCTCGCGCGAAGAGGACAACGGCGGCCCTCATCAACTCACCGTCACGTTGCAATTGCAGACGGTCGAGGATCTCGCGAACATCGGCCCTCCCGGACTCAGGCATCCGCCCGGATTCAACACCCAGCCGGTACGAGCGCAGGATTTCTTCGCAGTCCAGATCCTCGACGGCGAAACCTGTCGCCGGCAACAACTCCCAGCGGCTATCCGTGTGCGACCGTTCGAGCAAGAGTTCGCGATAACGCTCTCGAGGCATGCGGGCGGTGGTCGAACTGACCCGCTGGTAGGGGCGTCCGTCGAAGCAATACGGAGTTCCTAGACCGGCCTCCACATGAAGGACTAACACCTCCCGACCTGAGCCGACAGACGTCCGCGAAACCGCAACCTGGACCGGCGGTTCTAGCTTGTCGGTCATCATCGCAAGATCTCGGAGTGTCCCATCGGCGACTTCCTGCCCGACGATGTCGCCGTCCGTTGACACACCGAACAATACCCAACCGCCGGTTCCGTTGAGAAAGGCACAGAGTGTTTCCCCCGCGCGCGACATCTGTCCCGTGGAACGCTTGAACTCTACCGTGTCCGATTCCCCGCCCGCGACCATTTCGCGGATCTTATCCAGGTCCACCAACGCCCCCCTCGACGAGCCCGACAGCGCATCCAAAGGAGCACCGATTGCAAGTCCCTCGCCGACTTCACCGACCATGAATTTTCGATGGTGAGCGTCGAGATTTCATGGTACGCCAAGCTCATGACCACTCACGACTGGCACCTCGCCGAGCACGGCGATTCCTTCGAACGCGAGTGGGCGCGCCACGTCCTCGACGGCTTTCCCGCCTACGAGGACTTCTGGCGTCGTCACGTGGTGCCGCTGAGCTTCCGCGAGCACGAACCGCTGAATCCGTTCGTGCGGCCGAGCGTCCCCGCGCGCCTCGCCGACCTCGCCAACGCCGGCTACGCCGTCTTCTATCACGTCGCCCATTGCCACGCCTACCTCGACCAGCTCTGCCTGCGCAAGGACTACACGGCGTTTCCCCGGCCGACCGAGTGCCTGTACTGCTTCTTCTCGCACGCGCGCTCGGGCCTCGACGCGCTGCTCTACCTCTGCCGCGCCGTGAACAACTCCCTGAAGGAGTATGACCGCGAGGCGATCTTCGAGGTGAAGACCGTCTCGCAATGGCTCAACCCGGTGCGCCTGGAGTACTGCACGCCGCGCGTGAAGGGTGCGGTCAACCCCGACCTCGGACCGTACTTCGAGCTGACCGCGAAGCTCGCGAGCTACCGCAACCTCCTGGTGCACAACAAGCCGATCTTCCTGCAGAACGACTGGCTGCCGAGGCCCGAGTTCGCCGCCGAGTACGCCGGCCTCACCGCGATCGGCAAGCTCGCGAAGAACCCCGCCGCGCGCGACGCGCACTTCGTGCCCGCGCGCGATGAGCTGACCGACATGCTGGGGCTGCTGAAGCAATTCGCGCAGTCGCTGGTGAAGTTCTCGACCGTCCACCTCGACGCCCTGGCGGAGACGTCGTATCCCAGGGACCAGCGGAAGCTCGGCAAGGGCGACCACAAGCTCACGTTGCAGGACTTCAAGCGCGCCCGCGGCGTCTAGCGCCCGCCGGCGACGATGCGCGCCCACTCGCCGGTCTGGACCAGGATCTGCCAGTCCATCGCCACGTTGAAGAGCCAGTGGGCGAGGATCACCGGCCACAGCGACCGCGCGGTGTAGGCGATGGCGCCGGCGAACAACCCCCACACCACCGTGCCCCACAGCTCCGGCAGCGGCTTGCCGAGGTGCCAGGCCGTGTAACCGAGCATCTGGATGAGCAGCGCGTAGCGATGGAAGGTGAACGGACCGCTGACGCCGGCGCCGGTGGCGGTCGCGCCGGCGAGGCCGAAGAGCAGGTAACCGCGGAAGATGAACTCGATCGCGAGGAAGAACGGGAAATAGCTCAGCTCGTAGAGCAGGAACATCCCCACCGACGCGAAGTCGCGGTACAGCGGATACGTCTCCTGCATGCTGGTGTACCGGGAGCCCCCGAAGGCGGCCACGGCGCCGAGGCCCAGCAGGATGAGGAAACCGACGAACGCGAGGCGGCGTCGTCCCGCCGGCGGCAAGCCGAGTCCGTACCACGCGAGCGGCTCGCGGAAGGCAAGCTTGATCAGCAGCACCGGGACCAGCACCAGCAGCGCGGCGCCGCCGAGGAAGCCCATCAGCTGCCGGTCCCAGCCGAGGCCGGCGAAGAGGTCGAAGTCGGGCGAGGCGAAGGCGGGCCAGATCGCGCGCAGCACCTGCAGCTCGCCGTAGTACCCCCAGAGCATGATGAGCAGGAACGCGGAGCCGATGATCTGGCCCGCGCGCTCGCGGCAGAACGGCAGGACGATGCCGAGGGCGACCTTGAACGGCGTCACCAGGTCGGGGTTGGCGAGCTCCACCTGGTCGAGTTCGGCCAGTTCCTGCCAGCGTTCCTTGAGCCCGGACATGACAACCTCCCGCGCCTCAACCCAGGCGCCGCCGCCGCCGGTACAGGGCCGTGACCAATGCCTCGACCACCAGGATGAACACGCCGCCCGCCGCGCCGAGCACCACGGTACGCCACAGATCGCTGTCGATGCCCAGCGGCCAGCCGGGCGCGAAGGTCCAGCTCAGACCGGGCACCACGCCGGCCACGTTCGCCGCCTCCACGCCGCCGGCGACCACCCAGCCCACCAGCAGCTTCACCAGTGGACACGCGCGGCGCAGCACGTGCGCCAGGCTGCCGAGCGCGAGGCCGAAGGCCCCGAACACGATCACGAACACGCCCGCGGGCGGATCGAAGGCGTAGAACCCGCCGAGCTTCGAACTGATCTCGATGCCGGCCCCCAGCAGCGTCGCGACGACCACCGTCTTGAGCCACGCCCCCCGCGGGGACTCGCCAGTGGCGGCGATCAGGCCGCGCTCCGCGTCCGCCCAGGCCTGCACCGTCGGCGTCATGCCGGCGACCAGATCGTGCTTCGCGGTCCAGCCGAAGTCGCGCTGCGCCCTGGCCGGGTCGGCGACCCAGTTGCGCTGGCTGACCTCGCGCGCCTTGTCGCGCGTGATCGGCGGCCGGTTGCGCGCGAAGTGGTACGCCACCTCGGCCAGCGGCGCGGCCAGCCGCAGCAACAAGGTCGGCGCCGGCAGAGGTAGGCCCGCCGACTTGCCCATCGCCCGCGCGATGGACGACGTCACCTGCGCCGGGGTCAGCACCTCGGCGTGATTCAGGAAGTAGGTCTCGCCGACGCTCGCCGCGCTCAGCGCCGCGGCGATGATGCCCTCGACCAGGTCCTCGACGTACACCATGACCACGTGACGACGCCGCCACCCCAGCCGCGGCTGCAGCCGGCACGACACCGGCGCGAAGATCCGGCTGATGTCGCGCTCCCCTTCCCCGTACACCGACGACGGCCGCACGATGGTCACCGGCAGCCGGTCGGCGTACTCGCGCACCAGTTCCTCGGCCCGGAGCTTCGACTCGCCGTACCAGGAGATCGGCGCGGGGGTGGTGGTCTCGTCGCGCGGCCGGGCGTCGGCGCCGGGCCCCGCCGCGGCCTGGCTCGACACCAGCACGAAGCGTTGCAGGCCCGGACTGCCGGCGAGCACGGCGCGCAGCAGGTTGCCCGTCCCCTCGGCGTTGGTTCGCAAGAAGTCCTCGCGGCTGGTGACCATCAACGCGGCGCCGAGGTGGAAGACGTGGTCGACGCCCGTCGCCGGGACGGCCAGGCTCGCGGGGTCGCGCAGATCGCCGACGTGCAGGTCGACCGGCACCCCCGCGAGCGACGTCAGGTCCGAGGTCCCGCGCACCAGCCCGCGCACGGCGAAGCCGCGCGCCGCGAGCGCGCGCACCAGGTGCGATCCGATGAAGCCGTTGGCCCCCGTCACCAGCGCCGTTGCCATGACCCGCCTCCTAGCGTGGCGGCCGGGCGAAGAGACGCGCGGGGCGTCCCTCGCCGGCCTGGTCGTCCCATTCCAGCATGCGGTGGCGGTACTCGCCGCCCTCGCGGTCGAAGCGGACGTAGGTGTAGACGATGCGGCCGGCGAGGTCCTGCCGGTCGTCGGCCCAGGTCGGGATCCAGGTGCCGGTGTTGAGGTAGTAGGCCTCGCCGCGCGCGACCGGCACCGCGGCCACGGTGGGGTCGTGCGTGTGGCCGAGCACCAGGTAGCGACGACGGTGCTCCGGCCCGACCGTCGCCGTCCGCCGCAGGTGCGCCGCCGCCGCCTCGCCGAGGTGGTCGCACGGCCGCAGGATGCGCAGCATCCGCAGCAGCTCGATGAGCGCACTCAGCAACCACGGGTAGAGCACGCTCAGCAGCGAACCGCCGACCGCGGCCTCCGCGCCGCGGCCCCGCAGCAGCGGCAACGCCTCCTGCGCCGCGCGCCACGCCGACGGCACGGCGAGGAAGAACACCACCGCGAGCAACACCAGCGGCGGGATCACCAGGCCCGCGGTGATCGCGATCACCGGCAGCGGCGGTCCGTCGCACCGCAGCGCCTTCCAGACGAAGCGCCACGCGCGGACGTAGTTCTTCACCGTCTGCAGGGGGTGCGTCTTCACCAGCGCGAGCACCGCCTTGTCGACGGGCTTGACGTTGTCCAGGAACGGCGAGAGCCGCTCGAAGCCGTTGACGAGGTACCGGTTCAGGAAGGACCCGAGCGGGTAGCGCAGCTCCTGTCCGTCGCGGCCGATGGTCGGCTCGCCGGCGACGCGCGTCAGTCCCTCGTACTGGTGGCCGTGTTCGAAGCGGACGTTGGCGACGTCGAAGCCGTCGAGCGCGAAGGCCAACCGCGAGGTGACGACGTCGCCAGCAGCGGCCGCGTCGCCGAGTTCGCGCAGCAGAACGTCGCGAAACGCCAGGCGCACCAGCGGCCAGTGCAGCTCGAGGTCGTGGTTGCCCTTGAGCAGGATCACCGTGTTGCCGTCGCGCAGCCAGGCGGCGAGGGCCGCGACCAGGCCCGGGTGGCCTGCGAGCATGCGCTCCAGCTTCCAGACGGACTTAACGTCGTCGGACCGCAGGCCGAACAGGCGGTCCGAGCGCGAGAGCGTGTGCTCGAGGTGATCGGCGGCGAGGACGCGGCCCACGCGCGCGAGGCGGCGGCTCCAGTCGTCGAGGTCGGCGCGGGTGGTGGGACAGGCGTCGATGCGCGTGAAGTCGAGCAGGTCGCCGCCGAGCACCAGGAGCCGTGGGTGGCCCGGCGCGGTGTGCGCGCGCAGCCAGCGCGCGAAGGCGTCGTCCGCGAAGAAGTTCTCGCCGCGGTCATAGAGGCCGGTCCGCGGGTCCTGGCCGAGCCCCAGGTGGAGGTCGCTCGCGACCAGCACCACCTCGGGCGCCAGGCCCAGGATCCCCCGGACGACGGCGTCCTCGTCCACGGGTTCCCGCGCGAGCAACGGACTTGGGCTCTGACCCGGCGTCGGCATGGGCGGCCTCCGGCGTCAGCCTGACATCAGGGATGAATATTGTCTAGCTTTTGTCGCCGGCAAACACGGCGGCGGGCCCCGCGACGTCCCGGGGCCCACTGCCACATATAGCACATAGTCCTAGAACGAACCGTGCGTCATCACCCGCTCCAGCACCACGGGCACCGGCCGGCACACCGTGTTGCACACCGGCGAGTGGGCGTGGGTGAAGGCCAGAAGGTCGGCCAGCTCGGCGTCGGAGCAGTCGGCCTCGACGTCCATCCGGATGCGGATTTGCTCGTAGCCCGGCGACACGGCGTCGTCCAGGGCCAGCAGACCCTGCACGTCGAGGTCGCCCACCAGCTCGGTCGCGAGGCGCGTGATGCGGATGCCGCGCGCCGCCGCGTGCAGGACGAAGGTGGTGGTCACGCAGCCGGCGAGGGCGTGCAGCAGGAACTCGACCGGGTTGGCGCCCTCGTTGTGGCCGAGCAGGATGGGCGGCTCGCCGTTGGTGAAGGTGAAGGCGTCAGCGCGCGAGTCGTCCTCGCGGCCCGCGCCGTAGAAGTCGCGGATGGTCGAGCGGTTCTCGCCGCCGTCGATCCAGCGGTTGCGAGCGCGGAACTGGAAGCGCCCGAGGTCGGGCTGGCCCTTGATCGCCTCGATGGTCGCCATCATCTGCGCGGTGTCGAGGCCGTTGAGCGTCTTGGTCACCTGGGTCTGCATGATCTTTCCTCCGGGTTCGTGTCGTCGGTGTGGCGCCCCTCGCGGGCGCCCCGTGATGACCCGGATATCCAAGACGCGTGCCATGACGCAATATTCCATTAACTCGTTGTTATATAACGATATACCAACATACGGTGCGCCGGCGCACCGCCCCGAGATCTCGTGAATCCTGATGTTTCGTGAAACGTGGTCGTGGAATCTCGGCGGTCACTCCGCGGGCCGCGTGATCCCGAGCGCCTTCAGCCGGGACGACAGCGTGTTGGGGTTCAGCCCCAGCCGCGCCGCCGCGCCCTCACGCCCGGCGATCTTCCATCGCGTCGCGGCGAGCGCGCGCAGGAGGTTGGCGCGCTCGAGGTCGCGCATCTCGCCGGCGGTGAGGATGCGTCCGTCGGTCGGCGACGCCGGCGCGGGCGTCGCGCCCGGCGCGTCGGGCAACGCGCGGTCGAGATCGAGACGACGTCGGTCGCGCGACGTGATGAACGCGCGCTCGATCACGTTCTGCAGCTCGCGCACGTTGCCGGGCCAGTCGTAGCGGCGCAGCCGCGCGGCATCGTCGGGGGTGAGCGGAAAGCCCACCAGGCCCTGGCGAAGGGCGAGCCGCGCGAGGAACGACTGCGCGAGCAGGACCACGTCGTCACCGCGTTCGCGCAGCGGCGGCACGTGCAGCGGGAAGACGTTCAGGCGGTAGAGCAGGTCGCGCCGGAACCGCCCCGCGGCGACCATCTCCTCGAGGTCGCGATTGGTCGCCGCGACCACGCGCACGTCGACCTTCAAGGTCCGCGTGCCGCCGACCGGCTCGAACTCCCCCTCCTGCAGGACTCGCAGCAGCTTGGCCTGCAGGTCGAGGGGCAGCTCGCCGACCTCGTCGAGGAAGATGGTGCCGCGGTCGGCGAGCTTGAAGCGGCCGTCGCGCCGCTGCGTGGCGCCGGTGAAGGCGCCGCGCTCGTGCCCGAAGAACTCGCTCTCCTGCAGGTTCGCCGCGATCGCCGCGCAGTTGACCTTCACCAGCGGGCCGTCGCGGCGCGCGCTGCGCTGGTGGAGGGCGCGCGCGATCAGCTCCTTGCCGGTGCCCGTCTCGCCGGTGACAAGGACGGTGGTGTCGGTGCCGGCCACCCGCTCGAGGTCCGCCAGCACGCGCCGCAGGGCCGGGCTCTCGCCGATGATCTCGTCGAAGCCCTGCAGGTCGTCCAGCTCGGCGCGCAGCGCCTCGGTCTCGTCGAGCAAGCGGCGGATGCGCGCGGCGGCGGCCAGCCGCTCGTCGACGTCGCGCAGGATGAGGGTGTAGCGCGGCCGGCCGCCCAGCTCGAAGCGCGAGAGGCTCGCCTCGGCCGCGAAGAGTTCGCCGTTCGCGCGCCGGCCTTGCAGCCCGTCGGGGATCCACAGCGAGGGCCCGCGCAGGCGCGTGACCAGGTCCACCAGGCGGCTGAAGGAGTCGGGCGCCAGGAACCGCGCGAACGACGCGCCGGCCGCCTCCCCGTCGCCGCACGCGAACACCTTGCGCGCCGCGGGATTCAGGTGGACGACGTGCATCTCGTCGTCGAGCTGGATGATCGCGTCGAGGGCGCTCGCGACCAGCCCCGAGAGCCGTTGCTCGCGCTCGGCGAGGTCGCGGTCGCGGCGCAGGCGCCGCAGCTCGGCCGAGGCGCGCGCCGCGAAGATCCGGAACACGGCCGTGGCCCGCACATCCTCGGGCAGCGGCGCGTCGTGCAGCACGGCGAGGTGGCCGAGCAGCTCGCCGTCGTCGTCCAGCAGCGGGATGCCCATGTACGCCACCGCCCCCAGCGGCGCCAGGTCGGGATCGCGCGGATAGAGGTCGATCACGCACTGCGGCACGTGCACCAGCCGCCGCTCGGCGATCACGGCTTCACAGGGCGTGCCGGCCACGTCGTACTCGTAGTGCTCCTGGTAGTGGTCCCCCACCCAGAACGACAGCGCCCGCAACCGCCGCTCCTGCGGCAGGTACTCCGTCACCCACGCGCACCGCGTCCCCAGCGCCCGCGCGAGGTGCTTGACCAGCACGGCAAAGAAGGCCTCGCCGATCTCGCCCGCGGTGCCGGCGACGATCTCGCCCAGGGCGACATCGTCGAGGTGCTTCTGCCTCTCAGGGAGCATGAAGACAGGGTAATGCGGTTGGGGCGTGGCGGAAACGGGGCCGGGGCAGGTCCTGTACGCAGGTCGATCCCAGCCGGCGGCGTGCTATAGCGGCTCGGCACCTTCATTGAGCACATCCAGGTACCGCGAGTAAACGTAGATCCGGTTGCGCTTGAAGCCCGTGATCTCCCGCACGATGCCGAGTTCCGCCAGGATGCGCAGTCCCTTGGTCGCCGTCGGGATCTCGACACCGCCGCGCTGTGCCACATCCCGGATCCTCACCAGCGGGCGCGTCTGGAGCACCTCGTGAACGCGGAGTCCGGTGCTGGCTTTTCGGCCTTGCTGTTCAATGGCGCGACGGTCCTCGGCGAAGATCTCCAGTAGCCTCCGGGCCGCGCCGACGGAACCGTCGGCTGTCTCCCGCACTCCCTCGAGAAAGAAAGCGAGCCAGTCTTCCCAGTCACCGTCGCGTCGAACCTGGTCGAGCAACTCGTAGTACCGCGCCCGGTGCTGCTTGAAATAGAGGCTCAGGTAGAGAAGGGGCTTGCTCAGGATCCCGCAGTCACACAGGAGGAACGTGATCAGCAAGCGACCCACGCGACCATTGCCGTCGAGAAACGGATGGATGGACTCGAACTGCACATGCGCGAGCGCGGCGCGAATGATCGGAGGCAAAATCACGCGTTCGTCGTGAAGGAACCGCTCGAGGGCGGACATGCAGTCTTCGACGAGGTGCGCCGGCGGCGGGACGAATCGGGCGTTGCCGGGCCGCGTACCCCCGATCCAGTTCTGACTGCGCCTAAAGTTCCCGGGGTCCTTGCCGCTTCCCCTTCCGCTCGAGAGCAGGACGCCATGGATCTCGCGGAGGAGACGGTTGCTGACCGGGAATCCTTCCCGGAGCCGAGACAGCCCGTGATCCATGGCCGCCACGTAGTTGGACGTCTCGACCACGTCGTCGATGGGTGCCCCGGGCGCCTCCTCGAGTTCGAACAGCAGGAGATCCGAAAGGGACGACTGCGTGCCCTCGATCTGCGACGACACCACCGCTTCCTTCCGGATATAGGCGTACAGCAGGAGATCGACGTCGCGCAAGACGGTGGTCATCGCATCGAGGCGCCCGACGGCGAGCATCGCTTCCGCCAGGAGCGCGGTGAGTCCCTCATCCAGGACGACCGGCGGCGACGGCGGCAACGCTGCCGGTACGAATGCCCGGACTGTTTCGCCGCCCGCAACGGCGATTTCATGGCGCCCGGTCGAACCACGCTTCATTGGCCCCATCCTTATTAAAATTTACTACGAATAATTTAACAAGAGCCCGCCATCCCGACCCTTATTAAACGGAATTGAATAAGGGCTGATCCAATTAAAATTTTCAACTAATTTTTAAACAAGAGCCTCACCGCACCGATAACCCGTTGCCATTAACTAACTCCCCCGCTGCAACTCCTCCCGCAAAATACGCCGCAACGTCCTGGCATCGACCGGCGGCCCGTACTTGCCGAGATACTCCTTCAGCGCGTCGTTGATCATGGTCTGGTACCCACGCCCCGCCGCATCCGCCCGCTTGCGAAACGCCTCCAGGACCGCGTTGTCGAGATAGATGGTGATGCGGGTCTTCCCCTCCTGCGAGACGACGGCGCCCTGTTTGCCGTCAGTCAGCAAAGTGAGGACCAGCGCCATTTGGGGTTCGAGCCGCGGGTCAACACGAGAGGAATGTCAACCGCCGTTGACCCGGACATCCCGTATCGTAAGTGAACCGAGACGTGGTGCTTTCGAACTGGAGGCACCTTTTCATGGCGGTTTTTTGGCATTACAGCCAGAATGTAGACGCGGATGCCGATGGTCCCCGGCCCAATGGCGGGCGGTCGAAGTCACGGAGAACCACCATTAAGCACACCTACCTGCTCCCACTCCTCCTCCTCCTCCTCACCGTCTCTGCGTGCAGCAGTACCGACACCATCGTCGACCCGCCGCCCCCCGCGCCGCCGACGCACGACCTCCTCTTCGAGGGCCTCCTGGAGGCCACGCCGGAACTCCTGTTCCAGGACGCTGACACCGGCGAGATCCGCCGCCTGCTGCCGGCCGGCACGGTGGCCACGGACCCCGCCCCCTCCCCCGACGGCGCGCGCATCGCCTTCGTGGTCTCCGACGAGGAAGCGTGGACGGGCGACATCTTCGTCGTGAACCGCGACGGCTCGGGCCTGGTCCAGATCACCCACGACCCCGCCATGGACGACCAGCCCGCCTGGTCCCCCGACGGCACCCGCATCGCCTTTCGCAGCTTCCGCACCGAGCGCGAGGGCGACATCTGGCTGATGAACGCCGACGGCAGCGACCCGGTGAATCTCACCCCCGACCCTTTGCCCGGCGTGTGGGACGAACGCCGCCCCGCCTGGTCCCCCGATGGCGCCCGTATCGCCTTCGCCACCAACGCCGGCGGCAACGTCGACCTCTGGACCATGCGACCGGACGGCTCCGACCCTCGCCAGCTCACCAGCACGGTCGACCTCGACACCGAGCCCGCCTGGTCCCCCGACGGCACGACCATCGCCTTTCGCCGCAGCAGCAACGACCTCGGCTCGGACATCTGCGTGATTCCCGCCGCGGGCGGCGAGACGGTGCGCTTGATGCTGCCCGGCGTGCAACGCACCCCGACGTGGCATCCAGACGGCACGCGCCTGGTGTTCGTGGACCAGCCCGTCACCACCGACCGCCCCGACCTCCACAGCATGCGCCCGGACGGCACGGACGTGACGCCGTTGGTGGAAGAGGAGGTGCCTGGGGGATGCCTCAACCCGGATTACCTGAAGCGGCGGTGAGGGCAGCTATTTCACCGAGTGAAATGACCGGACGCCTTGTTTTAAAATTGCCCCGACATTGCAATAGACGATTATTCATTATCCTTGAACAACTTAATTGAACTGTACTATCTTGACCTCGCCCCACGGGCCGCGGGATTTGCGCGTATTGCAGCCGCGTCACCAACTGCTAAAAAGCCGTCCCGCCGCGCGGGCCGGCGAATCTCCAGCCTCGGAGGATCGCAACCATGTGCCTCGTCATCCACGTCCCCCACACCAGCCTCGAGATCCCGGCCGACATCCGCCAATCCTTCGTCATCGACGACGCCACCCTCGCCGCCGAACTGCTCGCCCTCACCGACCGTTACGTGGACGAGATCGTCGCCCCCCTGTCCGCCCTCGGCGCCACCATCATCCGCCACCCCGTCAGCCGCCTGGTCTGCGACCCCGAACGCTATCCCCAAGACGCCAACGAACCCATGTCCACCCACGGCATGGGCGCCATCTACACCCACATCACCCACCACCGCCCCCTGCGTCCAGCCGGCTGGACGGAAACCGACCGCGAAGCCGTGATGCAATCCCACTACTGGCCCCACGCGAACGCCATTACCGCCGCCGTCACCGCCACCCTCGCCCACCACGACAGGTGCTACATCCTCGACGCCCACTCGTTCCCCACCACGGCCCTCCCCTTCGAGGACCCCACCCTATACCGCCCCCAGATCTGCCTCGGCCACAACGACGCCAACATCCCAGACGCCTGGCTCGCGACCTGGGAACGACACGCCCACGCCCACGGCCTCGACGTCGCCCACAACACGCCTTTCTCCGGCTCCTACGTCCCTTTGCCGTACCTCCACGACCCCCGCGTCCAGTCCCTGATGATCGAGTTCCGCCGCGACCTGTACATGGACGAGCGAACAGGAATGCACGACCGCGAGGGAATCCGCAGGCTGACCGCCCTCACCCAAGCCTGCTGCGCCGAGATCCTGGAATAAGCCAGACAAACTCGTCCACCGTTCCGTCCAATGGAACGCTCACCAGCTATGGTGATGCCGCGGAGGGAGAGGGTCCCGGACGCCGCAAGGAACTCGCAACAGGACCTGGCGGTCACCTGCGGCTCTCCTTGCCAATGCGATAGAACTACCGAGCGGCGTTCGGGACCCAACATCGTCTCCTCACGGAGACCGCGGGATTTGTGCGTATTGCAGCCGCGTCACCAACTGCTAAAAAGCCGTCCCCCCACGCACCAGACCGCGGGACGGCGAGACTACAACCCTCGGAGAGTCGCACCCACGTCGCCCCCTTCTCTACCAACCCTGCCACCGAGATCCTCTGCCTCTTCCAACGCCCGCATCGTCGCCATGACATCCCTGCCGCTCCCCTCGACAAGCGTGAGGAAATCGCCAAGTTCACCGAGTCCCAGGCCTACGTCGTCAACGACGGCCAGGTGATGGTCGACGCCTGCTGCTGCGATGCAGTGGTGGAGGAACTCGTGGATGGAAACGGGGACTACCTCGTGTAACTGATCGAAGGTCGGCGGCCAGTTCATCTTAACTGCGGAACCCGATGAGAGCGGTTCTCCTTTGAGCCGATTCCAACGCCAGCCTAGACTGAACGCCTGTAAGAAAGACAACCTCAGGGGGAATCGTGTCCCATTCGTGCCCGTTCTGTAGTCCACTACCTGAATCCACCTTCCACAACTCGCCCCTCGCGTTGGGCCTCTGGGATCAGTTTCCGGTCAGCACAGGCCACGCCCTGCTGATTCCCCGGCGCCATATCGCGACCTGGTTCGACGCCACCCGCGAGGAACACCTCGCGCTGCTCGAGGGGATCGACGTCGCGCGGGCGATCATCGATCGCGTACACCATCCGTCCGGCTACAACATCGGCGTCAACGTGGGTCGTGACGCGGGCCAGACGGTCTTCCACCTGCACGTTCACGTCATCCCGCGATACGAGGGCGACGTTCCGGACCCGACCGGCGGCGTCCGGCATGTGATCCCAGGTTTGGCGAACTACCTGGATCGACGCGAAGGCGATGCCGGCACTCCGCACGACCGCAGCCTCATTTCCGGATACGACGATCCCCTATTCCCGCATCTGGCCGCCCATCTCGCGACCGCCGACCGCGTCGATATCGCGGTCGCGTTCGTCTTGGTAAGCGGGCTCCAGGAGATTCGTGGTCACCTGCAAGATCTCATCGACCGAGGTGGACACCTGCGACTGCTGACGGGTGACTACTGCGACGTCACCGATCCCGTCGCGCTACGCATGCTTCTGGATCTGGCGAGTGGGGCGAAAGACAGAGTCGAACTCAGCGTCTTCAATGCTCACCCGGTTGGCTTCCACCCGAAGTCTTTCATCCTGAAGCGAGACGGTGGCGGAGGGATAGCGTTCGTTGGAAGCTCGAACCTGACCCTTCCCGCACTCAGGTCAACCATCGAGTGGAACTACCGCCTGGTCTCGTCCCAGGACGCGGCGGGTTTCCGGGATGTCTGCGATGGTTTCGATCGTCTGTTCAGTCATCCCAGCACGGAGAAGCTCACTGACGCCTGGATCGACGCATACGCCGCCCGGCGTCGCCCGCCAACCATGGCTCCAGTGGCTATTCCTCTTGACCCGCTACAACCACCGCCCAAGCCGAACTCCATCCAGGAACGCGCTCTCGCGGCCCTGACCGAGACTCGGTTGGTAGGGAACAAGGCCGGACTGGTAGTCCTGGCGACCGGGTTAGGCAAGACATGGCTGAGCGCCTTCGACAGTAGTCGCGACGAATTCCGCCGCATCCTGTTCGTCGCGCATCGCGAGGAGATCCTTAAACAATCCCTGGGGACATTCCGCCGTATCCGACCGGCCGCGCGACTTGGCCTTTACATGGGCCAGGAAAGGGATGGTGAAGCCGACATCGTCTTCGCATCCGTACAGACCCTGTCCCGGTCCAATCACCTGCAGAAGTTCCGACGCGACGAGTTCGACTACATCGTCATCGACGAGTTCCACCACGCCGAGGCGCAGACCTACCGCCGGATCCTTCAGCATTTCGATCCGAAGTTCCTCCTCGGCCTGACCGCAACACCTGAGCGCACGGACGGCGGTGATCTACTGGCGCTGTGCGGCGAGAATCGGGTCTTTCGGTGTGACCTCGTGGAAGGCATCGAACATGAGCTGTTGTGCCCATTCCACTATTTCGGCGTACCCGACACAATCGATTACCGGAACATCCCGTGGCGTAGTGGCCGCTTCGACCCGGAAGCCCTGGACAACGCGGTCGTGACCCACGCGCGAGCCGAGAATGCCCTGAAGCAGTATAACGAGCACGCGGGTAAGCGGACCCTGGCTTTCTGCTGCTCGGTACGGCACGCCGACTACATGGCCAAGTTCTTCCGCGACGCCGAATTGCGCGCCGTCGCCGTCCATGGAGGCCCCGGTTCGGCACACCGCGCGCAGTCGCTCGAACGACTTTCGCGTGGCGAACTCGACATCCTCTGCGTCGTCGACATCTTCAACGAAGGCCTGGACCTGCCCCAGATCGACACGGTCCTGATGTTGCGGCCGACAGAGTCGCGGATCCTATGGTTGCAGCAGATTGGCCGTGGGTTGCGCCGAGCCGCCGAGAAGACGCACCTCACGATCATCGATTACGTCGGCAACCACCGCTCCTTCCTGTTCAAGCCGCAAGCCTTGCTGGGGCTCCACTTGACCGACGCGGAGCTCGCACGCACTCTGGCTCTGCTTCGAGTTCAACGGTACCCGTTGCCACCAGGCTGCGAAATTACCTACGACCTCGCGGCAATCGACATTCTCGAACAAATTCTGCGCCGTACCGAGGGAGTACTTGCCGTCGAGGCGGCGTACGACGATCTCACCGCTACTCTCGGCTCTCGACCAACCGCATCGCAGCTCTTTCACGAAGGCTTCAATCCGGCAGTTCTGCGTAGCCGGTATGGATCGTGGTTCGAGTTCGTACGGCACAAAGACGGGTTATCGGCGGCGGAGTCCAAGGCCCTCGAGAATCACCGCGACTTTCTCGTCGTTCTCGAAACTACACGGATGACGCGAAGCTACAAGATGCTAATCCTATCCAGCATGCTGGATCAGGATCGGATTCCTGGCGGGATCAGCCTAGTCGAACTTCGCGAAACAATACGGTCCATCGTTTCGCGCTCGGCTCGACTTGCTGCCGATTTCCGCATCGATTTGTCCGACTCCGCCGCCCTAGATGCCCTTCTTCTTCGCGACCCCATTCCGAGGTTGATCGCTAGTCAGGGAGCTGGTGGTCAGAGCTACTTCGACTATGAAGCCGAGATCTTCCGGATACTGCTCAAAACGCCAGCTAATCTTCGCCTCTCGCTCCAAGAAATGGTACGGGAGATCGTCGAGTGGCGACTAAATGCCTACTTATTGCGTTGTCAGACAACCTGCGCAAACGACGATGCGGTACTGATCAAAGTGAACCACGCTAATGGACGTCCGATACTACACCCTCTGAATCGGAGAAAGTACCCGCAACTACCTCGTGGCTGGACTAATGTCCGAGTCGGCGAGAAGGAGTACGAACTCAATTTCGTAAGTATTGCCGTGAACATAGCGAGAGAACGATCAGACGGGCCGAACGTCCTCCCTGACATCTTGCGCGGGTGGTTTGGGTCGTCGGCCGGGGCACCAGGGACGAATCACTTTGCTGTCTTACATGCTGATGACTCGGGGTATTGTCTCACATCTGGCCTAAGCGACGAAGGATTGGACCAGTCGTAGCCAGTCGCTAATGTTGTGCCCGTAAGGGCGAACTAGCCGGCGTCCCGAAGCCCGAGGAAGATCTGATTCCGGTGAAATGTGAGGTGATTTTTCTGGCCGCTCGAGAAGGTGCCGACGTCGAGGCGCTGGTCGGGATCAAGGCCTATGCGGATGAGGGAGACTCTGTCGGCGGCGGGTGAGACCACGAGGCGGCCGGTGGGTTCGAAGGTGATGAAGCCGCGGTCGAAGAGGTGGTCGATGTTGGGCGTCAGCATGAGGCCGTTCTCGGGGTCGAGGCGTTCGCTGTTGTTGCTGTGGCGCCAGGGGCGGATGTGGCTGGCGACCAGGTGTTCGGGGCGGTCGACGTGGGTGACGCGGCAGGACTTTTCGCGGTCGTAGACCAGGGCGCGAAAACGGCCCTGGCCGACGCGGGCGTCGATGAGTTGTTCGCGCTCGGTGTCGGTGACGGTGGCGAGGTGACGGAGATCGGCGACGAGGCGTCGTTCCCAGCGTTCCTGGACGGGGTTGTCCTGGCGCAGCGAGTCGCGGGCAATGATGGGAGGCGCTTCGAGGAGGGCGAGGACCGGGGTGCCGATCAGCAGGGCGAGTTGGTACATTAGGGATTGGGGGAGCTTGGTCAGGTAGACGCTCTGCAGGCCGCGGCCGTCGGGCAGAAGCGGCGAGTAGCGCTCGGGGAGCAACGGGGCGAGGGTCGGCATGTGGTCGGCGGGGCGGAGCAGGTTTGGCAACTCGTTGTAGGTGACGTCGACGCGCCAGCCGATGGCGGACCAGTCGTCGCCGGCTTTGCCGAATTCGAGGGGCTTGGGTGCCTCGTAGCAGTTCGAGGTGGCGATGCCCACGGCCTTGATGCGGGTGTCGGCGAAGGAGAGTATGACGTCGCCGGGGGCGACCAGGCGCATGTGGTCGTAGAAGGGATTGCGGGCGTCGTTGCGGTTGCGCTTGGGTGACCAGAGGTAGCCGCCGAGCGTTTCGTGGCGGTAGGTCTTGTTCTGGTTTACCCACCAGAAGTTCGGCACGGTGTGGTCCATCCCCTCGTGAATACGCAGAGGATGTTAGACCTCGGACCGGGGGCAAGGCAAGCGGGGTCTATTTGGACCGAATGCTGGGGGATGTCGACAGCGTTGGTTCTGGCTGCGCCGGTTGCTCGGATAGCCAACACTTTGTCTCTCCGAAGGACGCTGCCTTGGCAAGGTATGTGTTGACCAGCGTATTGAGGGAGACGCCTTCACGATTCGCCAGGCTCGTCAACTGGGCATGAAGTGAACGGGGGATCCGGACGCGAAACTGGCCGCTTGGTCGAAGGCGGACCCGAGGTGGCGGGAGTTCCTTGCCTTCGGCTTTCAGGTGCTCGATCACGATGACGATCGCCGACTTCAGTTCGGCGACTGCCTCTTCGATCGTCTCGCCGTATGCCGGGAGATCATCGAGCTCGGGGCACACCGCGACGTAACCCTGGTCGTCGTCGCTCCATTCGACGCACATGCTGTAGTCGGCTGGCATCGCCCTTACCCCCTATTCAGGTCCGATCGCGCCGATCTTCTCCAGTGCCGCGAGGAAGTCGTCGACGTGGCATCTCCTGAGCTTCTTGCCGTGGCGCGCAATGACAACCGGTCTCGGCAGATCCGGGTGGCAGTACTTGACGTGACTGCCGGCCTGGCTGCGGACCTCGAGGCCGAACGCACGCGAGAGGATCTCCAGGTCATCGAACTGGATCTCGGCTCCCCTGCGCATTCGTTCGAGAATCCTATCCACGGAACTCATGCCGGAACCACCAAAATGGTACCATATTTGGTACCAAAAAGCAAGAGGTCTGCTGACTAGTCCTGTTCCCCTGGAATGAAGCTAGACGCCTTCCGTTTCAGCCATTGGCGCAAACCGAGGCCCTATCACCATATGAACATGTTTTATTGCAACGTTTTAGCTAACAAAGGCCCGCGTCGGCATCGCCCTGCAGTGCGAACGCCGGCCGCCGTGGGTGCCTACCGGCGTTGGCCGCCCTTTGTACTCTGTATACAGACGGCGTCGGAAGCCCTCTCGTAATTCAGGCGGTGCGAAGACGAGCGGTCAAGCGACGAACCGGTCGCGGTGCCACGCCAGTTCGGCTTCGTCCGGCAGGTGGGCGGGGTTCCTGGGCAGGTCGAGGTGGGTGCCGCTTAGGGCGTAGTAGACTTTGCCGTTGTCGTAGTCCTGCTTGAGGCGGCGGCTCACCACGAAACGATGATCTTCGTCGACGGTCACGTAGCCGGCGTCGAAGAGGCGGTGGATGTCGGAGCGTAGGCAGAGGCCGTTGCTCACGCGGTGGTCGCCGCCGTGGGCGTAGTCGCGGATGTGGGCGGCTTCGAGGACGGGCAGGGAGTGCTCGTGGGAGACGGCGCAGGCGCGGCCGTAGGCGTCGAGGACGGCGACGCGGAAGGCGCCCTGGCCGAGGCGGGGCTGGACCACCGTCGGTTTGCCGTATCGGTCGGTCGGCGTGATGGCGTCCGTGGTGATCGCGGCGCCGGGAGCCACGACGTTTGTCCGGGCCAGGCATTCGCGCCAGACGCGCTCGCCTTCGCCCTGGGTGAGGTCGTAGGTCTTGCCCTGGACGATGTTCTTGGCGAAGTCGTTCGGCAGGTGGACCCAGTCGGGTTCGGCGAAGAAGGTGCAGCCGGTGAGGATGATGCAGCCGATGTCGTAGTTGCCGAGGCGGCCGGCGGCGGGTTGGTGGCGGAGTCGTTCGATGCTGTGGCACATGGCGTCGAGGGTGGGGGCGCCGTTTGCCTCGCCGAATGTCTCCCAGGCCAACCACGCGGGCAGCACCGAATGGTGGGCGAAGTAGCCGAGGCCACCGATCGCGTTGTGGGGATGCTTCAGCTTGAAGAAGAAGGGGGCGCCGGGGGGAACGGTCCTGAAGGCGCGGCCACCATGCGGCTGCCAGAAATTGACCTCGTCGAGGTGCCGTTCACGGAGGAACCTGAACCAGGCGAAGTCGGTGACGCCGAGGTAGCCGGTCAGGGCGGTCACGCCGACCCCACCCTTGAATTGCGCGCGGCTGGCGACTGCGACCGAGTTGTACGCACCTGGTCGACCCGTTCCTGGATGGCGGCGAGCAAGGCCGGTGGCTGGAGCGGGCGACACAGGCCGGCGAAACCGATCACCCACGTCACCACCTCCGGCATCGACACGGCGTCGAACTCCAGCCGCAGGCGGCCGTCGGGTTTGCGCGTGATGGTCTGCTTCGGACTCCACTGCCTCTCCGCCACGTAGTCGGCGGCCCAGCCGGTGAACTCTGCCACCACCTTGAATGGTCTGCCGCGGATCATGCCGAAGTGGCGGTTGAAGACCTTCTCGAAGTCGTAGGTGCGGGGTTTGCGGAAGGGGATGTCGGTCATCTCCACCGCTTCGAAGCGCTGGAGGGCGAGGAGGGGGTCGTAGTCGCGGCGCTTGGTGGTGGCGCCGGAGGTGTGGGCCTCGCGGGTGTGGACGTAGATGGTCTCGTGCCAGGCGAAGATCTTCAGGGGTTTGATGTGCAGGATCTCGGCCCGGGAGCTGCCGAGTTTGCGGTAGCGGATCTTGCAGACCCTCTGCTCCTGCATCGCCTCCGTGAGGGTGCGCAGCCGGTCGTGGAAGGGGCGGTAGTCGATGGAGCCGGGGCGGAAGACGCCGAAGTCGGCCGAGGATACCGCGTGGAGCTCGTCGTCGGCGACCAGCTGGGCGGTCTTCTCGAGGGCGCGCGTCGCGAGGTCGAAACGGTCGCGGCCGAGGAGGTGTTCCGTGAAGGCGCGGCACATGAGGAGGGACTCGAGTTCCTCGTGGGTCAGCATGGCCGCGGGCTTGTGGGGGACGCGGCGGGGGATGCGGTAGAGGCGGCGCTGGCCCTGGAGATCCGTCTCGACTGGCACGCTGTAGCCGGCCTCGATGTCGCGGATGAGGCGCAGGACGGTCTGCTTGGAACAGCCCAGTTCCGTGGCGAGCTGGGAGAGCGACACCCACTCGCCGCTGAAGAGCAGGCGGGCGAAGAGCGTGATGAGCTTCTCGCCGTAGGTCGCGTCGGGTTGCTGCTTGATCGGCATGGCCCCCCCAGGCCGCGGTGTTCCGTCTCGAGGAATGGTAGCGTGGGTCGCTGGGGGGCTTCAAGAAGATAATCCGGGGAACTGGCGGACCGTTCCTCGGGACGGAACGTGGGCGTGCTTCAATGATGGTCTCCCGGAGGGGGTTGAGGGAGAAACCCCGGGCGCCACCCGCGAGATCTCGGAACGGAATCCCGCACAGCGTATTGGCAGTGAGCATTGCGTCGTCTATGGCGTGGTGGCGCCCGGGGAGTTGGCACTAATCTGGTTACGCCTCTCTTGATCGACGTAGTCGACGTCGAATACGTCGACCGGCGGAGACAATTCTCCCTCCCGTCGTCTACACCCGTGCATCTCCGGGGACTTGACATATGACGCGACGCGTTATAGGCTGAGACGGTGATTCGGTCGTTTCGGTCGAAAGAGACGGAGCGGATCTTCGCCAGGGAACGGTCGGCCAGGTACCCCGGCGACATTCAGGCCGTCGCCCTGCGTAAGTTGAGGATGTTGCACCACGCGAGGACAATAGCTGACCTGCGCGTGCCGCCAGGCAACCGGCTCGAGCGGCTGCGCGGTGATCGTGAAGACTGGTACAGCATCCGCATCAACGACCAGTGGCGTATCTGCTTTCGTTGGCTCGAAGGGGACGCGTTCGACGTCGAGATCGTCGACTACCATTGAGGTAAGCGCATGGGGCCGAAGAAGCTCGAGCCAGTGCATCCGGGGGAAGTGTTGCTGTACGAGTTCCTCGAACCAATGGAACTGAGCCAGAACCAGCTCGCCCGCGACCTTGGCGTGCCGCCCCGGCGCATCAACGAGATCGTGCTGCGGAAGCGGCGGATCAGTGCCGACACGTCGTTGCGTCTGGCCCGGTACTTCAAGATGTCGCCGGAGTTCTGGATGGGCCTGCAGATGCAGTACGATCTCGACATCGAGCGCGATCATCTCGGCGATCGCTTGAGCCACGAAGTGGGTTCCTTCGCCGGCGACAATCCCCACGAGGGACGCGGATACACGGCGCCAAATCGTCGCCGTTGAGGACCCGGGCCGACCCGGGTCCTCCGTCGCGTGCGGGGGCGCCTGGCGCCCGGGGAAATCGGCTAGAACACCCTCCCGAGATAGAAATACAGCGAGTCGTCGCCGCCGTCGGCCCAGCCGTAGCCGAGGTAGACGGGGCCGAGCATGGTCTCGAGACCCAGGAATGCGGAGCCGCTGACGCGCCAGCCGTCGACGGGAGATTCCTCGTTGAGCTGCCAGGCTTCGCCTGCCTCGGCGAGCAGGCCGAGGTAGACGTTGCCGCCGAGGGGCGCGCCGACGTTGCCGATGCGGACGTAGGAGCCGAGGAGGCCGAGCACGTACTCGTCGCCTTGCAGCTGGCCGGGTTCGAGGCCGGAGAGGCGGGTGAAGCCGCCGAGTTCGAAGCGGTCGTAGACCGGTAGATCCGACTCGAACGACGTGCCGCCCTCGGCGCGGCCGAGGAACGTGACGCGGCCGGTGGTGGTGGCGGCGGAGAGCCGCATCGCGCCGCGATCGTAGGTCTGGTCGGCGCCGAGATCGGGACGCGAGAGCTTCGCCTCGGCGAGCGCGAACCAGCCGGAGCGCGGGAAGTCGGCGTTGTCGAGGCGATCGAAGGCGACCTGCGCGTGCCAGCCGCCCTCGCGGTCGTCGACGCGGCCGAGGTCGGCGACGTCCTCCCCGCGCAGGACGCTGTGGCCGAGGTAGGCGCCGACGCGCACCTCGCCCCACACCGTGAAGGTGCGGCCGAGGTCGAAGCGGGCCTGCCAGCGGTCGGCATCGACGTTCACGCCGGCGCCGCCGGTGCTGAACGTCTTGTACTTGTCGAGTTCGAGCGTGAAGCGCGGGGCGACGAACCAGCCGCCACTGTAGACCAGGGGCTGGTAGAACTCGGTGTCGACGGCGAAGTGGTCGCCGAGGATGAACTGGTTGCGCCACTCGGCGCCGAGCGTGTTGAGGTTCGCGCGACGATGGTAGAACAGCAGGTTGTAGGTCGCGTTGCCGTCGAAGTGGTCCTCCAGCGAGAGGCCGAGGCGCAGGTAATCGGGGCCCCACGCCTTCTCGCGGGTGGTGATCACCAGGTCGGCGTCCGGCGCGCCCGCGGGACGCTCGAGGCGGAAGTCGACCGAGGTGAACTCGCCAAGGCGGTAGATGCGGGTGAGGTCGTCCTGCAGGACGTCCACGTCGAGGGGCGCGTTGGCTTGCGTGTGCACGCGCGGCTCGACGCGGCGCGCGTCGACGCGACCCTCGGACACCACGCGCACGTCGCCGATCAGCGGCTGCGGGCCGCGGCGGCCGGCGCGCTGGTGCGCGCGCCAGGCGGCGTATTCCTGCTCCGAGACCGAGAAGGCGCGCAGGCGCTCGAGGTTGGCGCGGGCGATCTCCTCGCCGTAGGTCGCGGCGTCGCCCATCCTCGGGAAGGAGGCCGTGGTCACGTCGTGCAGGTCGGGGATCATCAGGAGGTCGCGGTCGGTGAACTCCCGGCGGGATATCGCGACGTTGGCCTTGGTGGCGAGGTCGAGTGTGCGCGAGACGACGCCGAGGAAGGAGGGGTCGTCCTCGCCGAGCTTGCCGACCGGCGTGCCGACGTCGACGGCGATGACGATGTCGGCGCCCATCGCCTTGACCACGTCGTAGGGCAGGTTGCGCACCATGCCGCCGTCGACGAGGCGGCGTCCGTCGATCTCGTGCGGCGTGAAGGCGCCGGGGATGGCCATGCTCGCGCGCAGGGCGTCCGCGAGAGCGCCGTGGTCGAGCACCACCATCGACCCGTCGGCGAGGTCGGCGGCGACGGCGCGGAAGGGGATGGGCAACGCGTCGAAGTCGTCGATGCCGGTGGTGTGCAGCGTGAGATGGCGCAGCAGGAAGTTCAGCTTCTGGCCGGCGATGAGGCCGGAGGCGAGCTTGACCTTGCCGTGGTTCACGCCGAACTCGAGGCCCCAGTATGGCAGGCGATCCTCGACCTTGCGGCGGTACTCGATCTCGTCGCGCGGCGGCGTGTCCTTGAAGACCGTGCCCCAGTCGACGTTGGTGATGACGCTGTCGAGCTCGTCCGGGGAGTAGCCGCTCGCGTAGAGCCCGCCGACGATCGAGCCGATGCTGGTGCCGACCACGTAGTCGATCGGGATGCGCAGTTCCTCCATCACCTTCAACACGCCCACGTGGGCGCCGCCGCGCGCGCCGCCGCCGGCCAGGCAGAGGCCGATGCGGGGGCGGGGGGGTCGGCGGCGAGGGCGGGCAGCGCGAGGGTCAGCCCGACGGTGAGGAGGGTGCACGCGAGAACGACATTGCGCTTGGGCATGAAGTCCGACCCCCGTTTGAATGTGATCTGCCGGGATGGACAATACCGTGACGGCGTCGACATGTCAGTCAAACCTGTCGATGAAACGCGATTTCTTCGACATGTTCAGGCCTCGCCTCCCCAGCCCTCGACTTTCAATCCCACCACCCGCGAGTACTTGCGGGGGTTGCGGGCGACCAGGACCAGGTCGTGGGCCCGAGCCGTGGCGGCGATCATCAGGTCGCTCGAGCGCAGGAGGCGGTCGGCGGCGGCGAGGTCGGCCCGGATGGCGCCGTAGTGCTCGGCGCAGCGGTCGTCGAAGGGGACGGACCGCAGGGGCGCGAGAAACAGCTCGAGGAGCCGCAGGTTGGCGGCGACGTTCTGGCCGTGACGGGCGGCGTAGAGCAACTCGGCCCGGGAGAGGCAGGAGAGCCCGATCGCCGCCGGGTCCTCGGCCCGCAGCCGCGCCACGAGCGCCGGTGAGGCGCCGTTGAGCACCTCGATGCAGACGTTGGTGTCGAGCAAATACATCTATGTGGTCTCCCGCTCCTCGAGGCGGCCCTGGGGCGGCCGGCGCAGGGGTTGGCCTTGCCAGCTCCCGACCACGTCGTCGAAGTAGGTGGGGGGCCAGCCGGCGTGCACGTCACGGCAGGCTACGGCGGCGAGGTAGCGCGAGATGGGCAGGCCCTGGGCTTGCGCGCGGGCGCGGAGCTGCTCGGCGACGGCCTCGGGGACGTAGAAGTGGAGCTGGGGCATGCGGTGCACCTCGAGTCAGGGGACTATATGTGCTATATGTGGATTCTAGGAGCGCACAAGGATGCCGTCAAGATCGATCCTGTGGCAACACCTCACACGACGGTCGAGATGGTGAACAGGAACCCGTCGGGATCCCGCAGGCGGAAGGTGCGGGCGCCCCAGGGCATGTCGGCGGGTTCTTCGTCGAGGGTGCCGCCGGCGGCCTTGATGCGACTGGCGACCTCGTCGATGTCCTGGTCCGTGGTGACATAGAGGGAGATCCCCTGGCCCTTGATGCGGTCCCAACCCTTGGCGCCGTCGTCCTGGGCGAGCATCAGGAACACGTCGCCGGCCTTCAGGCCCACACCCACCAGCTTGCCCTCGTGTTCGTACTTCTCGTCGATGGCGCACCCCAGGACGTCGGTGTACCAGGCCAGGCTTTCGTGGATGTCGTTCACCGTCAGGGACGCGGCGATGGCGCGGGCGAGGAAGGGGGTGCTCATGGGGCTCCTTCGGAGGTGGCGGTGGGGGTTCTCCAGGTCACGATACCGCGGGACGCGGATTCGGCCAGTGTATGCAGCTCATTCGGACCGGTCCTTCTTGCGACCACCGCGGACCAGACGCAGGTCTGCATAAGAAAAGACCTCCACCAGTTGCTCGAGCGGCTTCTCGAGGCGCGGGTCGTTGCTCGAGCGCAGGACGATCTCCTTCGCGAAGAGGGCGGCGAGATAGCGCAGCTTGTGGGCGGGCTTGTCGGCGACGGCGCGGAAGTCGCGATGGGCGGCGTTGACTTCCCAGCGGTCCTCGTGCCAGCGGGAACGCCAGGGAGCGCCGGGATCCTCGAGGAGGGTCGGCGCGGGGATGCCCTCGCCGGAGCGGCCCGGGCCGAGCTGGTCGACGACGGTCACCGAGGCCTCGGCATCGCAACGACGACCCTCGACCTCGACGCGCAGGTGCAGGCAGCCATCGACGGGGGCGTCGGCGCCGACCACCACCACCTCCAGGGTGTCGGCGCTCTCGGGCTCGAGACGGCCGGTGCCCGCCGGCTCGAGCTGCCACCGACAGCGGAACAGGCCGGTGATGGGGCGACCATCGATGTCGAGGGCCCGGGCAACGGCCGTCCGACGGCCGCCACACGGGAGACGCAGGCTGGCGGGCGCGATGGCGGCATGGTCGAGGGGACCCGGCGGGAAGAGCGGCAGACTGTCGTCATGGTAGAGGGTCTCGTCGGGGCGGTCGCCGGGTTCCACGGGCGGCGGCAAGGCGGCCACGGCGTCCTGGTCGGCGTCGGCGGCGCGCGAGGGCTGGGGCTCGCCGCCGGGGGCGCGCTCGGCAGGACGTTCGGCGACGGGCGGCAACTCGTAGCGCGGCCGCGAGCGCAGAAGGTCGCGGAAGGCGCGCTGCAGGTCGCGGATCAGCGTGCGGTCGAGTTCCTCGGCGCGGCGGCGGTCGATCTCGGCCAGCGTGGCGGTGAGCGCGGGTTCGAGCGTGGCCAGGGCGCGGGCGAAGGCCTCCGCAGCGGCGTCGTTCACCACGCCGCGGCGTGACCCGGGAGCGACGGTGAAGCCGGAGAAGTCGACCATGCCGGTGAGGCGGGGATCGGTCCAGGGAACGTGGTCGAGGCCGAGGGCGGCAAGCTCGGCGAAGCCCTGGGCGACGACGGTGCCGGCGGCGTAGACGGCGAGGGAGTCGTCGGCGTCGTCCTCGCCGTTGGTTGGGGTAGCGCCGCGCAGGTGCAGTTCGAGGCGGATCGGCGCGTGGCCGGGAACCTCGACCGCATCGAATCCTGCCAGCTTCTCGCCCAGGAACCGGCGCGGCCGGATGGTGATGACCTTCTGCGCGGTGCCGCGGGACATGTGGTCCTCGTAGACCAGATTCACGTCGCGCGCGAGGAGCTGGCCGCGCAGCTCGGCGGCCAGGTAGTCGGCGGCGCGTCGCGCGGGCAGGATAGACTGGGCGCTGGGGTGGATGCCCAGGACCAGGATCTCGGTCCAGCGTTCGTCGAGCAGCAGGCGGCCGCGCAGGGGCTCGATCTCGTACTGCTGCTCGTCGCGGTGCAAGATCAGGCGCATCGGTTGCTGACCTGGCACCGAGGTGCGCATCTCGAGCCGTTCCCCGAGGCTCCAGAAGCCGAGCAGGCCGATGCCGTACTGTCCCTGCGTCATCAACGTGTGCCGCTCCTGCAGCGACAGGTTGCGCTTGCGCGAGTGGCCGATGTTGGTGGCGATGAAGCGCAGGGCCTCGGCGCGTTCGTACTCGGGGATGACGCCGCCGCCGTCGTCCCAGATGCGCAGGCACGGCGTGCCCTTCACGCGCTGGCGGGTGATGCGCACGTTGCGCGCCCCGGCGTCGAGGCTGTTCTGGACCAGCTCGGCGAGGGCCTTGCGGGGGTCGGGCTGCGAGTAGGCGAGCCAGCGGATGAGTTCGAAGGGGTCGTGGGGTTTGACCTTGCCGCGGAGGCTGTCGCTCGCGGATTTGCGTTTCGGAGGCAACGGAGACCGCCTGGGTTCAGGGTGCGGACTGGAGGACGACGCCGGCAGTGCGTATGTGATCGCGGAGGCCGGCGGGGAGGTCTTGCCAGTCGACCAGGTCGACCATGATGGGGGCGAGGTCAATCATTGCGTTCCGCGAGGCGGCGAGCGAAATCGGCGGCCGCGGTCGAGAATTCGAGGGGCATGGGGGCCTCCGTAGGTTGGCGGGAGCATATCCGAGGCTGCGTCCGGGGGCAATGGCACAAGTCGGCCACTTGCGCCGGCGCAATTCACTCCTCGGCTGATTCCCCCGCCGATTCCACGAACAACGCGAGCGCCTCGGCGGCGGCGGCGGCGTAGATCTGGTCCATGGTCTCGAGGAAGGGTTGCTCGCCGCGCCAGAAGGGGAAGGGGCCGAGGCGGTGAGGCAGGATGGCTGGTCCACAGGCGCCGGCGGGATCGACGACGAGGCCGAGGTCGGGAGGTGGCGCGCCCCAGAAGGTGGCCGGGTCGCTGGGCAAGGGATCCGGGAGCAGGGACTGCTCCGGTGCGATGGGCTCGTCGTCGTCCAGCTCGCCAGCCGCGCCGGTGACCATCTCGATCAGGTCGTCACGACTCAGGCCCCGCAGGCGCAGGAGCAGGAAGGCGTCGCGGTCGATCTCCTCGGCGAGCAGGTAGAAGACCGCGGCGATGTGCTTGCAGGGATTCGACCAGTCGGGGCAGGAACACGTTGTTTCGAGGTCGGTCGCGTGCACGGGGAAGAGCGCGAGGTTTGCGGTGGCGAGAAGGCCCTCGACGGCGGGAGGCAACTCGCCGGCGAGCAGCTTGGCCGTCAGGATGGCGTCGGCCGCGAGGGCGTCGGTGAGGCGCCGCCATTCTGCCGGCGCGTGGGTCTTGACGGCGATGGTCACGTCGTACGGCTTGGCGCGGGAACCCTGCACCTTGGCCGTGATCTTGCCCGGGACCACCTCGATGCCGGTGACCTGGCCCCCGCGCGCGTAGGTGCGGCCGCGGGCGAGGCGCTCGCCGATCTTGCTCGCCTCAAGGACCTCGATCCAGCGACGGGCCCACCAGCTTTCGCCGAAATGGCCCTTGCGTGAGCGGGACTTGATACCGCTCTCGGTCTTGCGGGGTTTCGACTTGGGAAAGTAATATTCTCCCCAGTATGGTTCACGACGACGCCAGCGAGCCATATCATACCCCCACGGCTTCGGCGCGCAGCGCGAAGAGCTGGCGCAGGTCGTCGTTGCTCAGCTCGGTGATCCAGCCCTCGCCGCTGCCGACGATGCGGTCGGCGACGGCCTGCTTGGCGTCGATGAGCCCGTCGATGCGTTCCTCGAAGGTGCCGGCGCAGACGAACTTGTGCACCTGGACGTTGCGGGTCTGGCCGATGCGAAAGGCGCGGTCGGTGGCCTGGTTCTCGACGGCCGGGTTCCACCAGCGGTCGAAGTGGAAGATGTGGTTGGCGGCGGTGAGGTTCAACCCCGTGCCGCCGGCCTTGAGGGACAGCACGAAGATCGGGGGCCCGGCCGCGGTCTGGAATCGGTCGACCATCGCGTCTCGGACCTTCTTCGTGAGGCCGCCGTGCAAGAACGCCACCTCGTGGCCGAAGGTCTCCTGCAAGTAGGACTTCAGCATCTCGCCCATCTCGGCGAACTGGGTGAACACCAGGGCGCGCTCGCCCACCGCGAGCACCTCCTCGAGCATCTCGGTGAGGCGGGTGAGCTTGCCGGAGCGGCCGGGAATCGGTGAGCCGTCGCCGAGCAGATGCGCTGGGTGATTGCACGCCTGCTTCAACCGGACAATGACCGCCAGGATCAAGCCGCGCCGCTCCATGCCCTCGGCGGTGCGCAGTTTCGCTTCCAGATCGGCCAGCACGGCGCCGTACAGGGTCGCCTGCTCCCGGGATAGGCTGCAGAAGACCTTCATCTCCTGCTTGTCGGGCAGGTCGTCGATGATGGTCCGGTCGGTCTTCAGGCGCCGCAACATGAAGGGGCCGGTGAGACGACGCAGGCGTGCGGCAGCCTCGGCGTCGTGCCCGGCCTGGATCGGCACCAGGAAGTGCTTGCGAAAGGCGGTCGCGTTGCCGAGCAGCCCCGGATTGAGGAACTCCATGATCGACCACAGGTCGCCCACGGAGTTCTCGACCGGGGTGCCCGTCAAGGCGATGCGGTAATCGGCGGTCAAGGCGCGCGCGGCCCGGGCCTGCTTGGTCTCGGGGTTCTTGATGTTCTGCGCCTCGTCGAGGACGACGGCGGCCCAGTCCACGGCGCGCAGATGCTCGTGATCGCGGTGCAGCAGCGCGTAGCTCGAGACCACGAGGCCGTGTTTGCGGGCCTGCGCCGCAAGGTGATCACCCCTGTGACGACCCACGCCGTGGTGTACCAGCACCGGCAGATCCGGCGTGAAGCGCTCGGCCTCCTTGCGCCAGTTGGCGACCACCGACATCGGGCACACCAGCAGCACCGGCCGCGTCTCGCCGCGCTCTCGTTCGCGCTGGACCAGAGCCAACGTCTGCACCGTCTTGCCGAGGCCCATGTCGTCCGCGAGGCAGGCGCCGAGGCCGAGTTCGCGCAGGAAGGCCAGCCACGACAGGCCGCGGACCTGATAAGGACGCAGGGCGCCCTGCAATCCGGGCGGCTGCGGCAGTTCCTCGATCTTGCGGTCGCCGGCCAGACGGCCGAGAACTTCGCCCACCCATCCTTCCGCCGCAACGCCGGCAAACTCGAGGTTTGCGGGCAAGGGCATGGCGCCGAGCGACAGCAGGGCCAGCTCACGGAGGTCGAGCCTGTCCTTCGCGCGCTTGCGCCACCAGCTGACGGCCTCGCTGATCTCCTGCGCGTTGACCTCGACCCACTCCCCGCGCACCCGCACCAGGTGGGCCTTCTGGCGGGCAAGACGGTCGAGGTCCTTCAGGGAGAGCCTCTGGTCGCCGAGGGCGATCTCCCACGACACTTCGAGAATCGACTCCAGGCTGATGCCACCCGCGCTGGCGAGCCTGGGGGTCTTCACCGTCGCCTGGACCCGGAGTTTCTGGCGCGTGCCGCGCCGGCTCCACCAGGCCGGCAGGACCACCTTGAAACCCGCCTGCTCGAGGGCGGGGGCGTCGTCCGTGAGGAAGGCGTGCGCTGCGGCCGTGTCGAGATCGCAGCCCGCAGGGGCGACGCCGGCGGCGAGGCTGCCCTCGACGCGAGATGATAGCGCCGCCGCCTGGGCGAGGGAGACCAGCAGGAAGCCGCGCGGGTCGGTCGCGGCGCGCTTCAGCGTGCGGGCGCCACGACTGCGGGGATTCCAGACCTCCTCGGCCGGCACGGCGAGGCTGGGGTCGTCGGCGGCCTGGACCAGGTAGCGCAGGCGCCAGGGCGCGTCGGCGGGCGTCGGTTCTTCGAGACGTAAACACAGGCGGTAAGGGGCGCTTTCGACGGCCAAGAGCGGCCGGCGCCAGGCTGCCACCTGGGTGGCGAGCCGGGCAGCCTCGGCCTGGTCAAGGGAACCAACAGCGTCCACACGGTCGAGCCCCAGCAGCCAGGTCGCGTGCGGATTGGCGGCGGCCCGTTCGCAGAACTCGGGACTGAAGACAACCGTGCGGCGCACGAGGGCGTCGACCATGGTGGCGAGGAAGGCGTCGAGACTGGCGCGAGCGACGGGCGCTTGCGCGGACGCGGCGCGGGCGGATGGCGGCATCGCCGTGACCAGCGCGTTCACCTGCTGCCAGTCGTCCTCGCGCAGCACGGGTTCCCAGCGTGTGGTCGCGACGCCGTCGATCAGGGTGAGAGTTGGCAGGAAGCGCTGGGCCGCCACCATGGCGACGGCCAGGCGCAAGACGCGGGCCCAGAAGGCGAGGTCGTGCCCGATCACGATACCGGGAGCCAGCAGCGTCTGCCCGTGGCAACGATGCAGCGTGGCGACCGCGGCGAATGGCTCGAGCTCGCGGCAGGGAACACGCCAGGGTGCGAGGGTCACGCTGGCGGCGTCGGTGGTGGGATGCTCCCCCAGGAGCGGGGACGACGGCACGGGCGCCCGCTCGCCGGACGGCAGCCAGATGACGCGGCGGTCCTTCCGGCGCGCGTGCACGGGCAACAGCCACGGCAAGGCGGCGCGCAGGGTGGCATCGTCAGCGGCGAAGGGATGCGCCGCGGCGGCCGTCGTTTCGCTACGACGACGGCGGCCCGTCAACCGCGGTTGACGCTCGCCGCTGGCATGTTCCCCCCAGACGACGACGCGATTGTCGGCGAAGGCGGCGTGAAGGATGGTGATCAAGTGGCCGGGCTCCCGCGAATAGGCGAAAGCGGACGTAAGTACGCGTGAGCGGGGATTGCAAGGCGTGTTGCATCCGCTAGTTCGCGCGGCCCACTTGCATGACCCACGCCGTCATCGCGAGGCCAAGAACCGCGACCGCCGCAAGCTGAGGGCTGGGCAACGCCGCCGCCTGCACGAGCCGCGCCCATCCCTCCGCCCCGCGGAACGCCGTGAAACCGACGACGGCCAGCAGGGGCGCGGCGAGACCGGCGGCGGTCCGCAGGCGATCGAGGCGCGCGCGGACGCGGGCCCGGCGCGCGTACTCGGCACGCAGCCACAGCGTGTGCGGCGACGGCGGGGGCGGCGCGGCGGCGGCCGTGGCGGCTGCGAGGGTGCCGAGTTGCTCGACGAGCGCGACGGTCGCTCGGCACTCGGGACAGGCCTGGAGATGGTCGCGCAGTTCGGCGGTCCAGTCGCGCGCGCGGGCGGCCCGGGTGATCGCGTCGTCGAAGCGGCAGGGCTCGGTGCTCATCGCTCGATCTCCTTCGTCGTCAGGGCGGCGGCCAGCTTGCGCCGGGCGCGAAAGAGCAGGACGCGGACGCTCTTCTCGCCCACGTCGAACATCTGCGCGATGTCGCGGTGCTCGTAACCCTCGGCATGGGCCAGCCAGACCATCGCGCGTTCGCGCGGCGGCAGTTGCGCGAGGGCGGCCTCGAGGTCGAGGGTGTCGGCCGGCGGCGGGCTGGCGCGGTCGGGGTCGGCGTGATCCTCGGAGACTTCGCGGCGGGTGCGGCGCCAGTGGTCGTGCAGCAGGTTGGTGGCGATGCGGAAGAGGTAGACGCGCAGCTGCGGTTCGGCGAGGCCCTCGGTGCGGGCCTGCAGGAGACGGAGGTAGGCGTCCTGGACGACGTCGTCCGCCAGTGACGCGTCGCCGGCCGCCCGGCGGACGTACGCCCAGAGCGGCCGGTAGGTCAGGGCGTGGAAGGCGGCGAACGTCGTCTCGTCCATCAGGGCCGGCGTCGCGTCGCGACGTGATAGATGAGCGCCACCAGCCAGAGACTCAGGGCCAGGCTCAGGAACAGGATCGCCCACTCCTTCTTCTCGATGGCCTCGCGGATGAAGTTGAGGTCGGGGTTGGTCCCGAGGTTCGCGGCGGCGAGCCGCGCGCTCACCAGGAAGGCCGCGCCGAGCATGGCCAGCACGACGCCGCCGGCGATGAAGCGGACCAGATGGGTGCGCGACTGCGCGGCGGGCTCCGGCTCGTCGAACAGGCGGGTGCCGGTCTCGGACTTGAGGAGGTCGAGGACCTCCTGCGTCGTCCCGGCTTTTTCGATCAGGCGGTTCAGGGCCACGGCGCGCTCGAGCCTGAGGCGGGCCTTGAGTTCGTGGCGCTTGTAGAGCAGCCACAGCACCCACGCGGTGAGGGCGGACAGGGCGATCATCAGGACGACGTCTTCGAGGATCATGGTTGGGCCTCCATCTTGGCGCTCGGGGTATCGTCGGACACGGGAAGGACGAGCCGGGTGATGAGGAGGTTAACCGGGGTGGTGGACAGGCGTGCTGTATACAGAATGCAGTGGCGGCTGAGATGGTTTAAGTAGCTAATATTCAACGCATTACATCCAAGCTGTGCGCCGGCGCACCGGTCATCCGCGCGCGGCAATCTCCCGCTCGAGGCTCCGATGGGCCAGCCTCGCCAGGGGCCCGCTGGCCGACCAGAACCCCGCCAGCAACGGGTAGGCGGGCGGCCCGCCCATGATCGCCGTGCACTGCCGCGCGCGATCGACGACCCCGCGCAGGACGACGTCGTCGCCATGGTCGCCGGCGAAGGTCACGACCTCGACCCCGCGGGCGCGCGCCACATCGACTCGCGGCGTGAAGGTCGCGAGCAGCGCCGGCGGCAGGTCGAGGAGGGCGACCTCGGCGGCGTCGTCCAGCAGTTGCCCGAAGCGTTCGAGGGCCTGGTCGCGGGTGACGAGGCGATAGATCTCGGCGTCGTCCGCGGGGGTGGCGAGGGCGGCGAGCTGCTCGCGCGCCTGGACGCTGCGGGACCAGAACTCGCGCTTGAGGAGGCGAACCAGCTCGTCGGGCGCGACGGGGCGGTACTGGCGGCCGCGGCCGGCGACGGTCTCGACCGCACCACGCTGGCGCAGGGCCTCGAGGGCGCGATAGACGCTGGTGGCGTCCTTGCCGAGGCGCTTGGCGACCTGGTAGCCGGTGGCCGGGCTGGCCGCGAGGAGCTGGAGGTAGACGTCGGCCTCGGGCCGGGTGAGGCCGAGGTCGATGAGGGAGTCGGTGGGTGAGGGGTGTGTCATCATATTATTCATGTTTAGTACACACGAATATATTGGGCCCGAAACGTCCCGACGTCAAGCGTTGTTTTGTATACAGTATTTTGCGTGCAGTGACAGACGTATCGCATTGCATTCATATGGTTTATGGATTCCAGCCGGCTGGACTGGCCGCGGGCGGCCGGCGTGGCATGGCCCGTGCAGCGGTTGCAATGGCGTTGTCATTCGAGGTAAATTGCATCGCGGGGAGGGACCATCATGCCTTCGAGTCGTCTGAGCGCCGTGCTCCTTGCCCTGCTGACCGTCCTCGCCGCCTGCAGCGACGACGACCCTGCCGAGCCCGCGAACCACGACGACGACCCGCCCCCGATCGAGGGGGCCATCTTCGACCACACCGCCGTCGACGCCTTCGCGGCCCTCACCCCGGCCGACTGCGAAGCCATCCGCGCCGCGCACCGCATCTACTACGGCCACACCTCGCATGGCAGCCAGATCGTCACCGGCATGCAGATGCTCGCGGCCGAGGATCCGTGCTATCAGCTGCCGGAGTTCCACGAGGTCGGCGACGACCTCGGCACGGATGGCGACGTCTCGTGGGCGGCAACCACGCGCGCGTACCTCGATGCGCATCCCGGCGAGATCGACGTCGTCATGTGGTCCTGGTGCGGCGGCGTCAGCGGCAACACCGTCGAGGGTATCGACGCCTACCTCGCGGCGATGGCCTCGCTCGAGGCCGACTACCCCGCCATCACCTTCGTCTACATGACCGGCCACCTCGACGGCGGCGGCTCCGGCGGCTCGCTGTGGCAACGCAACGAGCAGATCCGCACGTGGTGCCGCGACCACGACAAGGTCCTCTTCGACTTCGCCGCGATCGAGGCCCACGATCCAGCCGGCGTCGAGCACACCGACGGCAGCGACGCCTGCGAGTGGTGCGACGACTGGTGCGCGAGCCACGACTGCCCCGATTGCGACGGCTGCGCGCACTCCCACTGCTACAACTGCTACCGCAAGGGGATGGCGTTCTGGGTGTTGCTGGGGGCGTTGGGGAGCGCCTGATCGACGCGAGTTGCGCCGGCGCAAGTCTCGTATGTCGTTTGTATACAAAACACTGTCGACCGGCAGACGGCAGGTAAAAAAAAGAGCGCCGGAGAGGCGCTCTTGTTTCTCGAACTGGAGGAAAGGCCAACCTACCTCACTCCACTCATCCCCTCCACAACCTTGAGCCGCGCCTCGGCCCGCTCCTTCGCCGCCAGCGCCCGCTCCTTGTCGATCTCCGGATCGCTCGAGAGGAGCCGCTCCTTGGCTCGCTTCAACGCCGCCTTCGCCCGCTCCGGATCGATCTCTCCGGCTTCCTCGCAACTGTCGGTCATCACGTTCACCGTATTATGGGAGATCTCGACGAACCCCCCGCCGCTGGCCATCAACTTCGTCTGGCCAGCGTCGTTGAGCTTGATGGTGATCACTCCGGGTCGTAGCCCCGACACCAGCGGCGCATGATCCGCCCACACGCCGAGGTACCCTTCGGTCCCGGGCAGCGTGACCGAGACCGCCTGCGCGCTGTACGCCGTCTTCTCCGGCGTGACAATATTTACGGTGAAGGGCTTCATTACACGATCGCCTTCATCTTCTCGTAGTTCGCGATGACCTCTTCGATGGCCCCGCAGTAGAGGAACGCCTGCTCCGGAATCTCGTCGTACTCGCCGTCGATGAGGCCCTTGAAGCTGCGGACGGTGTCCTCGAGCTTCACGTAGCGGCCGGCCTTGCCGGTGAACTGCTCGGCGACGAAGAACGGCTGCGAGAGGAAGCGCTGAATCTTGCGGGCGCGCTGGACGATGATCTTGTCCTCGTCGCTCAGCTCGTCCATGCCGAGGATGGCGATGATGTCCTGCAGGTCCTTGTAGCGCTGCAGGTAGACCTGGACGCGGCGGGCGACGGCGTAGTGCTCGTCGCCGACGACGCGGGGGTCGAGGATGCGCGACGTCGAGTCGAGCGGGTCGACCGCGGGGTAGATGCCGAGCTCGGCGATCTGGCGACTGAGCACCGTGGTCGCGTCGAGGTGGCTGAACGCGGTGGCGGGCGCGGGGTCGGTGAGGTCGTCCGCGGGGACGTAGATCGCCTGGACCGAGGTGATCGAGCCGCTGCGCGTGGAGGTGATGCGCTCCTGCAGCTCGCCCATCTCGGTGGCGAGGGTGGGCTGGTAGCCGACGGCGCTGGGCATGCGGCCAAGGAGCGCGGAGACCTCGCTGCCCGCCTGCGTGAAGCGGAAGATGTTGTCGATGAACAGGAGGACGTCCTGGTTCATCTCGTCGCGGAAGTGCTCGGCCATGGTGAGGCCCGAGAGGGCGATGCGCAGGCGGGCGCCTGGCGGCTCGTTCATCTGGCCGAAGACCAGGGCGGTGTTCTTGAGCACGCCGGACTCGGTCATTTCCAGGTAAAGGTCATTGCCCTCGCGGGTGCGCTCGCCGACGCCGCAGAACACGGAGTAGCCGCCGTGCTCGGTGGCGATGGCGTGGATCAGC
>JADHED010000081.1_pt1 | contig 135526 bp, 92 predicted proteins | sample 8952041 | NCBI WGS metagenome assembly JADHED01 (sample SAMN16124423, study PRJNA663239) | bioreactor sludge metagenome | isolation source: sludge (control) | place: India:Bengaluru | collected 2018-09-08 | reverse complement strand
GGCCGCACTCACGCCACCGAGGAGCGCCATGGCGATACGCATCGTTCTCCAGGTGGCGGGGAGCGAGATTTTCGCGGTCACGGATTCGAGCCCCTCTCGAGTGAGACGCACGGCACTCGGTCTCGGATTACAGCGAGAAGGCTCCCGGTTTCCGGCTGCTCGCAATCGGGCAAACCCGTGTAGGGGTTTGCGCATCTGACACAAGCGACCGATGGTTCGGTCCGGAGAGGCCGGAGATCGCCCAGCGGGGGCGGACAGATCCCCGCACGGCGCAAACCCAGCCCCGGCGGCGGATTAGACTGGCCGCATGAGGGAGTTCGAGTTTCCGGTCGGGTACCACACCTTCCACCGGGAGCAGCTCTTCAACTTCCAGCTGAACCGGTGGCACTCGCTCGGCTACGCGCGGCGTGACCAGATGAATGCCGCGGGCCGGAGCATCCGCGATTTCGCGAGCTGGAAGCGCCAGATGCTCGCTCTCGCGGACGAGGCTCGCGACGAGGGCCGGCTGGTGGAGGCGGCCTTCTGTGTGCGTGCCGCCGAGTTCTTCGTCCGCTCCACGGACCCGCAGAAGCCGGTCCTTTACGAACGGTTCGTCCGCCTCTTCGACGAGGCCTTCGAGAAGGACGGGATCGAGCGGCACCTCGTTCCCTACGAGGGCGCCTCCCTTCCCGCGATTCGCGTTGCGCCTCCCTCGGACGCGAAGGGGACGGTCGTCATCCATGGGGGGTTCGACTCCTTCATCGAGGAGTGGTACTCGATGATGTGCTTCTTCGCCGGCCTCGGGTTCGAGGTGATCGGGTTCGAGGGTCCGGGGCAAGGCGCCGCGCTCCGGAGGCACGGTTTGCCGCTGACCTACGAATGGGAGAAGCCGGCGGGCGCGGTCCTGGATCATTTCGGCATCCGAAAGTGCACGCTCGCCGGGATGTCCATGGGCGGGTGGTTCGCCCTGAGGGCGGCGGCCCTCGAGCCACGAGTGGAGCGGGTCATTGCCTCAGGACATGCGATGGACTACATGAGGTGCATGCCCTCGGCCTTCCGCTGGCTCCACCTCTGGTGCATGGAGCACGGCCGGGGGTTCATGGACCGAATGGCTGAGCTGAAGTTCGAGAACCGCGAGGGCATGGCGCCGTGGGCCGTGGACCACATGAAGTACATCACGAAGAGGAAGAGGCCCCTGGATGCCATGGAGATCTACGTGCTGATGAACGAGGGGAATCTCCACGCAGAGCGGGTCCGGCAAGACGTGCTCATCCTCGCGGGCCGGGAGGATCACCTCATCCCGTTCAAGATGTACGAGATGCAGATTCGCGCGCTCACCGGCGCGCGCTCGGTCACCGGCCGGGTGTTCACGCGGGAGGAGCACGCTCAGAACCACTGCCAAATAGGGAACTTCGGCCTGGCCCTCAACGTCATGGCCCGCTGGATCGCGAGCAAGAGCTGACGATGCTCCGCCCCAGCCCGGCGAGAAGTGAAGAGGGGCCTGACCGGCTCGATGAGGATGACCCGAACCGCCACGGCGTGTCATCCGCCCATGGGCCTTCGATCTCATCCGGCGCTAGTCCTGATACGGAAAGCGCAGTCCGGTGTCCACGAAATGAAGCATGCGGTAGGTGGCTTGCTCGTCCTTGTGCGAGAACACCACGTGCAGGCCGTCGGTCTTCGTGTCGCGGTTGCGCAGGAGCAGGAGCTCGGGGTCGTAGCGCTTCAGCTCGGCGACGTGCCGGTCGACGCGACACCGCACCGAGCCGTCGAGGGACAGCAGCCAGATGCTGCTGCCCGCGTGCGTGGTCAAGGAGTCCCACCCCGGCGGCGTGCCCTTCTTATTGGCGAACACCGCGAGGTAGGTCCGGTCGAGCCGCGGGGCGCTGCCGTCCGCATGGCACGATGCCTGCTGCGCACGAACGACGTCGACGTTGGCGACGAAGGGAAACTCGTCCGGAAACCTGATGCGGCTCTGCTCCGTCCAGAAGGCCTGGCCCGTGTCGCGGAACGTGACGAGTTCGTTGCGCTCGCTGCCGGCGGTGATCACGGCCAGCATCAGCTCGCCGCCGTGCTCCACCGCGCGGAACGGGATCACGGCCCCGATATCGTCGCCCACGAAGCTGGTCAGAATGCGTGACGCGCCCGTCCTTGCGTTGACGCGCACCACCTGCAGCCCGGTCGCGCCGATCCCGGCGGAGGACACGTCCGCGACGTAGACGAAGTCGAAGCTGTCCGGCATCCACCAGGCCTTCTTGCCCAGGCGCGGGTATGGGAGGTCCTTCACACCCTCGGCGTACCCGGCTTCGATTCGCTCGAGCATGCCGTAGACCGTCCCCCGGCCCTCCTCGGAGAAGATCAGCCCGATCTCGTCGCTGTCGCAGACCTGGCTCGCCAGGGGATCCTGTATTCTGCCCGGCAGATCAACCCTGGTGACCAGCGTCGTGACGATCTGGCTCGGGCCGGGTTCCTCGCCGAGCGGCGATGTCCGGAAGATCCGGGTACGGTCGCGCCCGCCCTGGCGCACCGTCCCGTTGTAGAAGATCGTGAAGCCGGCCTTGCTCCGGCCGATGTCCGGGCCGTTGGAGCCCATCGCGCCCGTGTCGGGGTCGATCACGATGCAGTGGTCCGGCGGGCAGCCTTCCCCGTCGAAGAAGCGCCCGGTGCGCGGGTCGAGCTTGCGCAGCGCCAGCTGGTGCCTCGCCGGGTCGGAGGTGTCCATCGACGGCGCCCACGTCCAGGGGTGCGCAAACTCCGGGTCGCGTGCCGCGGACCGCGCGAGACACTCGGTGTCGGGTCCGACGCCGGCGCAGGACCAGCGCCCCCGCTTCACCGGCGGCGCGTCGCCGGGTGTGTCGCCCGGAAGCGGCGCGTGGCCGGGCGCGACCGGCGTCCGGCTCGGGCTCCGGGCGTCGTCCATGATGCCGGTGGCCACCCGTTCCCCGGTGGCGTCGACCGAGAGGCTCCGCGGAGCCCCGCTTCCGGGTTCGTCCGGGGCGGTGGACGCCGTCCCGCCCGGCCGGCTCGCCGGGCCGGTGGGATCGGTGCCGGCCCGGAACTCGTCGCCGTTCGTCGCCCCGTCGCCGTCGTAGTCGTCCTGCGGGCGCACGTCACGCAGGGCACGCAGGGCGTCGCCGGGGCGGTGGTCGATGATGCGGTGCTCGAAGAGGTCGCCCAGGCCGTCGGCGTCCACGTCCAGGTACTCGCCGGCCCGATCGGGGAAGGCGTCGTCGTCGTCGGGGATCAGGTCTCCGTCGCGGTCCGGCTCGCCGGTGACGCCGTTCACGATGAGGTTCCAGAACACCTTCTGGCTGAAGAGCGACAGCCGGGCCAGCGACTCCTCGTCGCCCTGGCCGGTCGAACTCGTCTGTCTCACGACGACGAGGCCGAGCCGGCGTGTGACGAAGAGGTCCTGGCCGCCGGCGCCCAGCGCGCTCACGAGATCGCCCACCACCGGGCTGGCGTCGGCGGACTCGAGCCACCAGGTCAGCCCGTACGAGGGCCGGACCGCGGACCCGGCGAAGCACTCGTCGAGCGCCGCCGCCGGGAGGAGGCTCTCACCGTTCCACGTACCCCCCAGGCGGATCAGCTCGCCGTACGGCGCCCACTCCCGGGCCGTGAAGGCGGCACCCGACGGGAGGTGCGGGTCGCCGGACGCCGTGCGCCTCCAGTCGGCAGGGCTGCTGTCGATCCGGTCCAGGATCCGGGGCCGCAGGTAGCCGGCCACCGGATCCGGCCGGTCCCCGCCGATTCCGGCGGCTCGCAGCTTCCGGCGGACGAACTCGCCGAAGATCTGGAAGGGAACGGGGCCGTAGGAGAAGACCGTCCCGGGCTCGGCCACCGCCGGGGCCAGGATCGCCTCTGCGTAGTCCGGGGGACCCCCCGAGCCGCCGGCGATCCCGCTCGTCAGGCTGAGGAGCTGCCGCAGGGTGATCCGGCGCTTGCGCTCGTCGCCCCGCCACTCGGTGATCGTGCCGGAGAGAAGCTCGTCGAACGACGTGACGAGGCCGTCCGCGACGAGGAGCGCGGCGATGGAGCCCGAGAAGCTCTTCGTGCCGCTGGCGACGAACCAGGCCCGGTCCGGTCCCGCCTCCGGGTGATGGCGCGTGGGGTAGTCCTCGAAGACGACCCGCCCCTCGTGCATCACCAGCATCGACACCCCGTCCGCCTTGGCGTTGTACTCGGCCGCCAGGGCCAGGTGGCTCGCGGGGGGTCCGCTCGACGCCGTCACACCGGTCCGGCAGCGGTGAAGCTGCTGGTCCAGAGAGTAGTAGACGAACAGCTCGTTCGCCCCGATCCAGCTCTCGGGCTCCTTCCGGCCGGCGATCCGGCCGGTCACGGCGCCGTCGTCGACGCGGCGGGCGAACTGGTCGCCGTCGCCGAGCCCCAGGCCGAGCAGCCAGATAGCGCTGTCGCCCGAGTCCCTCTCACCGCGGTAGGCCTGCACCGTGAAGTACGACCGGGAGAGGCGCTGGCCGGGATCGAGCACCGGCTCCACCGAGACGATGCCCTGGTGCGGCGAGCCGGCCGGCATTCGCAGCGTCGCGATGCGGCGCCAGAAGCCGCCGTCTCCGGCGTCCGGTAGACGGCGATGGCCCGGTCCCCCTCGTTGGCCGCCAGAAGCACCTCGCCGCCGTACTCCGGCGCGCGGAAGCCCCACGGGTCCCGCTTGTCGCCGTCGTCGCCGGTCACCGTGCGCACCTGCCCGGTGCGGGTGTCGACGAGAGCGATCTGTCCCCGCGGGCCCTCGCCGGAGGCCACCGCCCGGGCGTAAGCCAGCAACGGCGTCCCCAGGACGGGCCGGGCGGGGCTTCCGATCCACTCCGGAAAGTCCTGGAACCCCGCCGCGCTCGTCTCCAGCGCCCAGCCGTAGCGAACCCGGGCGCCTTCGACCCGTGCCATCACGATCGCGGTCGAAGGCGAGCCCGGATCGAGGGTGGCGCCGTCCACCGCCGTCGGGACGCCGCCGCTCGTGACCGCCCTTGCCGAGCCCGCCGCCCACGGCGGGGCGGCGCGCCAGGCCTGGGGAACGCCGGCCCCGTCGGCCTTCGTGAAGAAGACGGCCGGCCCGCCCCCGTCCACGCCCCACTCCGGCCCGTTGATGCCGGGGCTCCCCGGCAGCAGGGGCGGGTCGCCTCGCGTCGTGGCCAGGAGGTGGTCGCGCCCGTCTTGCGAGGAGAAGCCGCCCGTGCGACCGTCCAGGGCTCCTGCCCAGATGCTCCGGTCCTCGTCGAAGTAGGTGACCAGGGCGCCGTACGGGAGGAACTCGGGATCGGCATAGCGGTGACCGGAAGCGCCGAGGACCACGTCTTCAGGGCTCCAGGCGGGGGGCGGACCATCGCGCCTCAGGGGGCTGCCGTCCCCGGGAGTCTCACCTGGGGCGGGCTTCCTTTGCGAATCGATGGCGCCCCGGTAGATCCAGGCGGTGTTGTGGCTCTCGCGTCCCGCGCAGTCGTAGCCACCGAAGTAGAACGCCGCCCCCTTCTCTTCGGGAAAGGGCGAGACCTCGATCGCCCGTGTGGCACGCAGGCGGCCGCCGGGAGGCAGAGAGGATGTCTCGGCCGGAATCGTCATCAGCTCCCACCTCGCGTCGAGGTGCCGGACGAGGACGTGCGAACCCCTCCGGATGCTGTCGGCCGCGTTCTCGTTCTCGGCCCACAATCCCGCGAGGTGGAGTCGCTCGCCGGTCACCGGATCGGTGGAGGGAGTCAGGCGGTTGTAGGCGCTCAGCGCCGGGCCGGTGTAGCTCGACAGGCCCCACGATGCCGTCAAAAGAGCCCGGATGTCGAGTTCCACTTCGACCGCATGGTCGCGGGCAGGGTCGATCCTCTCCACGATGCCAGGGAACGCACGCGTCCCGAGGAGGACCTGATACGGTCCGCCCAGGGGATCGGGCACGGCCGTCAGGCCCCTCATGAGCCGCGCCTCGTCTCCCTTTCCGGGAGCTGGCGGGACGTAGGGCCACTGATACACCCGCTCCCAGCGGGGAGACGGGCCGTCGATGCGGCGGTAGAGCCCGCCCTCGACCGGGCCCGACGGGGTGGCCTGCTCGAGGCCAGCCGCGGCATACAGAACCCCGTTCGCCTCCGCGAAGGCCATCACCCGCCCCGTCCCCGAGAGTTCGGGCTCGGCCTCCCAGCGGAGGCGGCCCGGAGCCGCCGGGTCGTAGACGCCGTGGTGGATCGAGCCTCGCGTGATCCCCGCGAAGACGTGATGGACCCCTGTCAGCGAGTCCACGTGAGCGCCGAACGACCGGACACCCGCCCCCGCCGGTTCGGTCGCGACGCGGGAGGCGGTCCAGACCTCCGTCTCGTCGTCGCGGGTTCAGGCTGTGGCCCACTTGGTGCCCGACTGGTCCTGGTCGCTCGGACCCGCGACGAGGAGGGGCACTGGCGGGACGAGCCGGTTCCCGGAGCCATCGGTCGTCAGCGTCAGCTGGGCGAGGGCCTCGGTTCGCAAGTAGTTCGTCCCAAAGGAGACATCCACGCGCCAGGGCGATTCCGCGGAGTCCTTCACGACGACTTGGGCCCCCGTCCAGGGACCCGTCGGCTTGTCCGCGAGGTACGGGACATCCATCCAGAATCCGAGCGCGGCGAACAGCTTCCCCCGGTGGGCGACGAGGCTCATGGTCTCCGTCCCGCCGAGGAAGCGGCCGGCGGAGTCGCGGGAGTCGGGGACATAACTTCGGCGGAAGGCGAGACGGGAGAGGGAGGAGGCCGCCTGCGGGAGCGGAGTCTCTCCCCCCGCCGAGACCTCGACACTCCCGGTGTCGATCAGGAGGTCCTTTCCGTCGGACGACACGAGCATCCCGGTGACAGGGTCGATGGCCCCAACGTACAGCTTTCCACCCTCCTGAGCATCCTGGAACACCAGGCGGGAGTGTTCGGAGGGGAACTCCGGGTCGACGTAGTCGGCGAGACTGCTCCCGGTCTGGATGTCGCCGGGCACGAACGGGGTGTCATGACCGGAGGCCAGAAGGCCCCTTGCCTCGTCCACGGCGATCGAGGCCCCCGCGCCCGGCGCGTTCTGGGCCAGAACATCCAGCCGCTGTGCGAGCAGGCCCAGGCAGGCCAGGGACATCACGAGGAGTCGTCCCCTGGTTCCAATTCTGGCCACATGACTCAGCCGGGCACGGGACGGGGAAGTCCTGGCCTTTCCGCAACGGCTCCATCGCATCTCTCTCAAGGTTGCCTCGACGGGTTTAGACGCTGCCAACGGAAGCCGGTTTACGCTTGGGAAGGAGGTCCGCCAGAGGCCGGCCCGGTGTGGACCTTTCCTGATTCACCTCTCTCCGGACGAATCGTGTGGAAGCGGGTGGCGTAGGGGTCACCGGGTCTCAGGTACCGGTACACCCCGATCTCGGTCGGGGAGACCAGCGCGCTGTACAGGATCTCGTTGCCGAACTCGCGGCGGGAACGCGGGCAGGGGCGTGCCGGCGGGCGGCTGCGCCCCTCTCCGCCGCTCCTCGTAGTAGCGCCCCGCATCGCAGTAGAGCTTCTGGAACTCCCGGTTGCTGACCTTGCCGTCGCCGTCGGTGTCCAGCTGCCGGATCGCCTCGCGGATGAGGTACGCCTGCCACTCCTCCATCGTCACGAACCCGTCGCCGTTGGTGTCGATCTCGGGAAACCGCGGGCTGTTCGCCTCCTGGCGGCTGATCTGGCCGTCCCCGTTCCGGTCGAGCTGACGAAAGCACTCGACGTACGTCACGCCAACGCACGGCGACTGGGCTTGGGCCCGGTGCCACCCAGTCAACGCGAGGACGGCGGCGAGGACGAACGGCACGTGGCGCCTCATGGCGCGAGACCCGGACTTCCCGGTATCACGGGACCTATTCGATCGCGGCCGGTTCATGGGAGCCTCACCAACCTTGGACGAAGAGAGTGGAAGACGGATTACGCGTGGCGGAGTGATCCCCCTGAGGCCCTCGCGAAAGGAAGCCGGCCGTGAACCGTCCGGAAACCGGAATCCCTGGAACGTGCCGGTCAGCTGTTCCTCGGCCCGGAATTTCCCGATCACACACGTAATCCTCGAGAAGGACGGCCGCGTCGAATACGAGAATCCACGATCTCTATCGCCTGAGGAGGCTCCCGTGCGACTGACCCAGCTCTTGCTCACCGCGATTCTCATCCCGCTTGCTCCTCCGGCCCTTGGCGCCGCCACACCCGCGACGGCGCAGTGGATCCTGTCGTCCGCAAGGGCGAGGGGAGCCGGGAACCCTCCCGCCGAGTACGTGACCTCGCTGAGGATCGTCAACCCCGGATCGCGTGAGGCGCTCGTCGACCTGACGTACCTGCCGCAGTCGCCTCTCGAGGTGAAAGACCCTGGGCGTTCCGAGGCCAATGGGGACAACTCCGGGGCGCGAGCCGTCCGGCTGAGGGTCGCCGCCGGAGAGACGAAGGCCGTCGAGGACGTCGTCGGGACCCTCTTCGAAAGCGCCACGCCCTTCGGGATCGGAGCGGGCGGGATTCGTGTCGAGTCGGATCTCCCGGTTTCCGTCTTCTCGCGGACCTACGTCGCCAACGGGCGGAGCGCGGACGGCGTCCCCGGAACCTTCGGCATCTCGGTCCCTTCCTCGCTTCCCGACGAGGCGATCGCGTCTCTCGACACCGCCTATCTCCCCTTCGTCGCCAGTTCGCCGGACCCATCGAGGGGCTTTCGCTCGAACCTCATCCTTCTGAACACCGCCTCCACCGTCAGTGTCGCGCGAGTGAGGCTCGTGCGCGGGGACGGCACGGCCGCTGGCGAGCGCGAATACAAGCTGGCGCCCCTGGCCGCGACGCAGGAAGGGGATGTCGCGAAGTCCTTCGGCATCGGGGGCCCGGAAGACAACATGACACTCGTGGTGACGGTTTCGAGCGGAGGTCCCATCCTGGCCGGCCTGACGCCGATCGACAATGCCCTCAACGCGCCGAACTTCGCCGCGGCGTCGAAGGTGTTCGCTCCGAACAATGGTGCTTTCGGCCTGATCCTCGACGACGGGGGTTACGGTTTCGCCGGTCGCCTCGATGTTCTGAACGGGACGGTTGATTTCCTCTCCGCGACCCTCGTCATCGAGGGATGCCCGCAGCCCAACACCGTCCAGACCTATCTTCTGCAGGCCTTCGGATCGGGCTCCAACAGGAACACGGCGTTCACGACTGGAGAGGGCGGTACATGGAGCTTCACCGGCTCGTCGTCCTCGGCATCCTGGAGCGGGACGATTCTGCCCGGAGTGGACGGAACGATCTCCGGGTCGGTGACGTACAGCCGTGCCACCGGCTCCGCGGGAGGGGGTTGCCCCGGCATCTCGCGCGTCTATCCGTTCCAGGGCTCGCGCGGCCAGCGTCTCGTCACCGTGCCGTGACAGACGCGGGCGAGGAAGCCGGCGGGCGAGGAAGCCGGCGGGCGAGGTCTTGCACGACTTCGGCGGCCGGAAGTGCACGCTCGGCGGCTACCGGCGGATCCCCGTCCGGCACCTCCGCAATTGCGCCGGGCCCTCGCCCGTGAGGGTGTAGTAGACGAAGAGTTCGCCCTCGCCGGCAAAGCTCTCCGGGTCGAGGCGACGCCCGGACCGGCCCGAGACCGCCCCTTCGTCGAGCCGGCGGACGAGGTGACGGCCCTCCGGGTCGAAGCCGAGGAGCCAGATCGAGGTGTCCGGGTCGTCGTCGCGCCCGGACTGGGCGGTGAAGTACGACCGGCCGAAGGCACCCCGGCCGCCGTTGACGGGCTCCACCGACTTCAGCGGCGGCGAGCCCTCGGGAAGGGCAATCGTGGCGATCCTCTGCCAGGGTCCGCCGTCCCGCGCGACGTCGCGGTAGATCCCGAGAGCACTGCCGTCCACGTTGACGGCGAGGAGCCGCTCGAAGCCGAACTCCGGAGCCTCCCAGAGCCAGGGGTCGATCTTCCCGCCGGCGTCGGCCGTGAGCGGACGCGTCGTCTCCGCGAACGTGTCGGCGAGGACGGCCTGGGGGGGCGCGCCTCCGCTCCCGGGCTGTGCATAGGTAATCAGGCCGCTTCCGTGGGCCCAGCGGGCGAGGAGCGTCCGGTCCGTGAAAGGTACCGGGCTCTCCGGGGCCTCCTCGTCGAGCCACGCGGAGACGTTTCCAGCGGCGCCGGGCACCCCGCGGTAGACGACGAGGCGCGTGGAGGCCGCCGTGGAGTTCACCGAGGCCGTCGCGAGCCAGTTGTGGAGCGTCGCATCTCTCGTCAGGGGCGAGAGGCGGGGGGAATCCCAGGGCGGCTCGGCCCGCCACACCTGTCCGAGCCCGTTCGCGTCGTCCTTCGTGTAGAAGAGCGCGGGTCCTGTCGCGTCGAGCCCCCACTCCGGGCCGTTGGCGTAACGCGACCAGACCGACAGCGGTCCGTCGATCCGAAAGCCCTCCGCCGCGCCCGCTGCGAAGTCCCCCGTTCGCGGGTCCAGCGGGGCGACCCGGACGATGCCGCTCGCGTCCGCCCAGACGCCGAGCGCCCCCTCTTGCAGGAACTCTGGATCGACGTAGGACATGTCCGTTCTGCCGATCCGCACGTCGTCCGGGACGAAACCGGCTGGTCCCGCCGGACACGCCGCGACGAGGCCCGAGGTGTCGCCCTTGCGCCGCGTGTCGGTCCCCGGGATCGCGGCAAGGAAGCCGATGTCGCACGCGCCTCCAGGGCGCCCCGCGACGTAGACCTCGAAGAAGCGACGGGTGTTCCGCGCCACGAATTCCTGCACCTCCGGCGGGCCGCTCACCATGTCGCCGTGGTTCTGACCGGGAAGGACCGAGAGGAACCGGTCCGGCGGGACGCGATAGCGGTTGAAGGGGTAGAGCCGCCAGTCGGGCATCGTGTTTCCGCCGCCCACCGAGCCGTCCTTCTCGAGGCTGCCGGCGAGCGTGTAGGCGGGGACCGGTACGTCCTTCCACGAGTTGTCGTCCGGGCCGCGGTCGAAGGCGCCGAAGCCGCCGGGGCCCTGCGGCGAGATTGGGGCGATGGCCTTGATGCGCCGATCGCGGAACTGCCCCTGGTCGAAGACCGCGCCTCCAACCGCATGCGATGTGTACGCCCCCCAGGAGTGCCCCGCGTGCCCGACGCGCGAGAGATCTGGCGTCCCGGAGAGGTTGGGCGGGAGGGGGAAGTTCCCGGCCTCGAGCCGGTCGAGGACGAACGAGACGTCCGCCGGGCGGTCGCGCTCGTGTTGGAGGATCGTCGCCGACGGCCGGTGGTTGAGGTGGATCGCGAGGAAGCCGTGCTTCGCCCACTCCGTCCCGAGGTGCGGCGCGACGGTGTGCCCGGTGGTGTTGCCGTCGCCACCGTGTGAGAAGAGGAGCACCGGGAGGGCTCCCGTCGCCCCCTCGGGCCAGTAGAGTCGGTAGGCGATCTCGCGGGATCGGCTCGCGTCGGTCACGCGGCCGTCGAAGGTACGGATCTCGAATGTGACCGTCGGGATGACGAGGCGGTGGACGCGGTTCGCCTCGAGTCCCGGGAACCGCTCGAAGCGCCCGTCGGGGAGGCGGACCCCCACTTCGACACGGACCGCCGTGCCAAGCCCGAAGTGGAGGAGCGGGAGACGCTTGCTCCGGTAGCTGAAATCGGTTCGCACCTCGTCGAGACCAAGGCGCTCCCCGGACTCCGCGTCGAAGACCTCGACGCGCGCGCCGGTGGCCGTCCGTCCACTCTCGTCCGTCACGTCCAGGGCGATCCAGCGGTTCCCCGTGATGCACTCGTTCCGGTAGATCCGGGCGTTATCCGCGCCGATGTATCCCCCCGCCTCGCCGTCCGAGAGGACGATGTCGAGGCAGCCGTCCGCGTCGAGGTCGGCCGCCGTCACGTCGCGGCCGCCCGCCCCGCCGCCGATGCCGTGGACGGCCGGGTCGACGAGTTCGAAGCGCCGCCCCGCGACGTTCCGAAAGAGGTGGACCGTGGCGAAGTCGGGCGCGTTGTCGCGGTTGGCGAGGACGAGGTCGACGAACCCTTCGTTGCCGGCATCCATCGGGACGCCGGCGGCGAGGTTCCTCTTGGTCCGCTCCGCTGGCGGCAGGTCGTTCAGCCAGCCGAGCCCCACCTCGCGTGTCCGGTCGATGAAGCGGATCGTCCCCGGCGTCGAGACGTTCTCGAGAAACCGGACGGCCGGAGTGTCCTCGTAGCCGCCGGTTGCCCGATCCCGGCGGACGGTCGCCCCCACGAAGAGGTCGAAGTCCCCATCACGGTCGAAGTCCAGGGGGACGGCGTGATAGGCGTTCATGTCGGACGAGGTCGCGCCATGGGCGCGAGAGATCGCCTGGTTGCCGGCCTCGCGGAAGCGGATCGTTCCCGGCGTCGAGACGTTCTGCAGGACGAAGACGCCCCGCTCCTGCGCCTCCACCCAGCTCCGGGCATAGTCGAGGCAGCGGTCGTCGGCAAAGCCGAGGTCGGCGTACGCCGTGATCACGATGTCCGGTTTCCCGTCCCCGTCGAGGTCCCGGACGATGGCTCCCTTGAACTGCTTGTTCGACCACTCGCCCGTGCAACCTCCTGGACCGGAGGCCGTCTTGTGCCAGAACCCCGCGATGGGAGGGTCGAGCGCCTCGTCGATCACGTTCGGGCCGAACCGGCCGCCGGGCAGGCCCCGGTGAAGCTGATTCCAGTTGTGGTTGTCGCTGAAAGCCGACCCTGTGTGGAAGGCATCGGCGTATCCGTCGCCATCGAAGTCGGCGAAAAGAACGGAGCGGGCCGGCAGCAGGCTCTCGTTCCCGAGATCCGTCTGAACAAACGTGCCGTCGCCCCTCGGGAGAAGGGCGTCCTTCGAGCCCCGCTCCTCCTGCTGGGCGATGAAGAGATCGAGGCGGCCGTCCCCATTGAGATCATGGGCGCCCCAGCCGTTTGCGTTGTCGACCGAGAGGGTCATCCCGTGGCTGAAGCGTCCATGGCCTTCATTTCGGATGACGTGAACCTTCGCCTTTGCCGCGATGACGATGTCCGGGCGGCCCGAGCCGTAGACGTCCGCGAAGGCCGCCGCCTGGGCGGTGGGTTCCGGGTGTGTGTAGGCGAGCGTGAACCGTGGCGGGGAGGGATCCCGTCGAACGGGTGTTCCGGAAACCGGGCCGTCGATGGGTGCCGGGAGTCTGGACTCTGGATGACCGGATGAAGGCTGAGCGGTTACGGAAGAAGCCCGAGGAGTTTGCGCAGTGGAGACGCTCGTTCCCGGCCACAGGAGCAGGCACAAGAGGACGGACAGAATTCGCTTCATTTGGCGGTCCGGTCCGATTGGACGGCTCCGGCGAGACGGGGTTTACGGGGACCAGGGGCGATCGGCTCACGAAGCCGTCGCGGGCGGGCGGCCCGCGGACATTCCGCCGTCGACGGGGAGGACGGCGCCCGTGACGTTGGAGGCGCCGTCCGAGAGGAGGTACAGGACGGCCGCCGCGACGTCCGCGGGTTCTGAGATGCGGCCCGTGGGGTGCATGGACTGCGAGACTTTCAGGCTTGTCTCGTTCGACGTGATCGGGGCCGACATCGGCGTTCTCACGAGGCCCGGGGAGACAACGTTCACACGGATGCCGTAGCGGGCGAGGTCCATGGCCGCCGAACGGGCGAGTCCGGTGACCGCTGCCTTTGCCGCCGCGATCGCCGCGTGGTTTGCAAGCCCCAGTGAGGCCGCTGCCGAGCCGAAGAGGACGATGGAGCCGCTCCGTTGTTTGCGCATCGGGCCAAGAGCGGCATGCAGCGCGCGGAAGGCCGAGCCCGCATTCCGGTCGAACTCGCGCGCGAAGTCCTCCTCGCGGGTCGACGAGAGGGGCTTCAAGAGGATGGAACCGATGGCATGGACCCATCCGTCGAGCCTGCCGCAGCGGGAGACCGCCTCGGCGGCGGCGGCATGGAGCGCGGCCTGTGAAGAGGCGTCCGCGACGAAGGCCGCGGCCGCATCCGCCCGGCCCGAGAGCGATTGAAACTCGGCGGCCGTCCGGGAGAGCCTGGCCTCGTCCCGCGCAACGAGAAGGACGCGCCCCCCTTCGGTCACGACGCCTCGAGCCACCTCGCTCCCGATCCCGCCGGTCCCGCCGGCCACTACGATCACCTTGTCGACAAATCTCATGCCCTCTTCTACGCGGTCAGAATGCCGCCGGACGTGCGCTGCCCACGGATCAGAATCCTCTCCAGAAAAACGAAGAGGGGGCATGGCCCCCTCTTTCCACCGTGACTCTTCTTGGAACCTACTTCGAGGGAGGCATGATGACGGAATCGATCACGTGAATCACGCCGTTCGACGCCAGGATGTCGGTTTTCAGGACTTTCGCGCCATCGATGTGAACCTCCTTGCCCTTCACGCTGACTCTCGCCGCGGACCCCTCGACAGTCTTCGCGTCCTTGAGCTTGACGACGTCGGCGGCCAGGACCCGGCCGGACACGACGTGGTGAGTGAGGACCTTCTTCAGCTTCGCCTTGTCAGCCAGAAGATCGTCGAGTGCACCGGCGGGGAGCTTCTTGAAGGCTTCATCCGTCGGAGCGAAGACAGTGAACGGACCCTTGCCTTTCAGAGTGTCCACCAGGCCGGGATAGGAGTCGTTGGCTGGTGGCACGCGGGGCCAGTGGAGCGAGCCCGGGCCTTTGTAAGGAAGAAAAGCGAAGAAAAGGGACGGACCTTTCGAGCCTTTTTCAGCCTTTCGAGCTGGCACTGCTGCGAAGGCGCCGGACGGGGATGCGCGGGCATCCCCCTGTCGGAGAGCTGAGATGAAGCCCCGCAGAGCCGGGAATCGATTCAATCCAGACTGGCCGGGCCCCTCGTAAGAAGTCCCCGAAGGAGGAAGCCCTTGCGATCCACAAAACTCGCCCTGACCATGCTTGCCGGCCTCTGTACCGCCGCCATCATGAGCGCCGCTTTCATTCCTGGCTGGGCGGGCGCCGCCTCTTCAAACGCCGGGTCCTGCCCGTACTCCTCGACGAGCCCTTCTCCGGCGCCAGGGTCGTCACCGAGATGCCCCTACTTCGGTGGCGGCGTCGCGGGCAGCGAGGCTCCGGCCCCCGAAGGGTCGAAGTGCCCGGTCTCTGGGGAGTCCGCCCGGCCATCCGTCCGTCCCGCGCCCAACGTGCCGGTCCGGGTCGACCGGACCTGACCCGCCTCGGTCCCCGTAGCTTGCATGACGAGAACGGCGAGAAGGGATGAGACGAGTGATGGGAAGGAACAGACATCCTGAGCCAGCGTTTCCAGCGGCCGGTCCGGTGATGCCGCGATGGCGGCCGGAAGACGTCCGAGCGAAACGGTTTCTCCGGCCGAGGTCACCAGAAGAATCCCATCCGATACCGGGCCAGGGTGACGGACATCGTGAGAACGGAACCCGGCGGCCCGCTCCGGGCCCTCGTCCTGGCGACGGGAGAGGAGATCCCGGTGGATCGTTCCCGGTACTGCGCGAGATCGAAGTCAAGAGAAGTGACAAAGTCTTTTGTCATCTCCGCACCATTTCGTCACTTCCCTGGATCTCCTTGATAGAGAACCGTTTCCTCTCTTCTCCCTCGCACGAGCTGACAAGAGACCTTGTCACCTTCACGCAAGACGAAGCCCCTCGGTCTGGATGAACCTTCTGTAACACAACGAGTTATCTCGTTTTCCTTGCGCGGGCACGAGATCTGCCATGGCCCCTTCTCGTGGAAGCGGCCGTTTACCGGGCGCGAAGACCGGCAGAGACTCCCTTGTACAAGCTCATCGAGTCGCTTTACGAGGACGTCAAGGGGTCCTGGGAGGATCTCTTCGAGCGTTCGTACGGCCTTTGAAGAGGCATCCTGGACGGGGCGGTCGCACGCTACCTCGACTGCGGGATCTTCGAGAATGGCTTTGCTCGCATCCGTTGCAAAGACTGCAAGGACGAATACCTTCTGGCCTTGCGCCAAGCGTGCCGCCGAATTCGCTGCCTTCTTGCAGGACGAGGTCGTTGCCGATGTCGGCCAGGCCCAGTGGGTCTTCACCATCCCAAAAATGCTGCGTCCCTACTTCATGCACGCCCTCGTCACGCGGGGTGGATGGAGCGCCGATGGCACGTGGGGGCCCATCCCCTACGTCAGCGCATCGGCCGCGGCCGAAGCGCTGACGCCAGGTTGGCCGATGTTGCCCGGGACGCCAGGCCGGGCAAGGAACTGGCCAGAGCGATTCCTTGGGAGCGTTGGCTGGGAATCAAAAGGGGATCTCAGTTCCGAATCCAGCCGGGGGCTTGCGAATCCACACCGTGTCCCTTCTGCGGTACGATCAAGGTGACGGAGAGGGTGACATGTCAGCACAAAAGCCAAAACCCAGGGTGCGGCAAAGCGTGGCGCTTTCGAGCGACCTGGTAGACGAAGTACGCCGCCTCGCAGCCCCGGAACTCAGACGGAATCTGAACGGAATCGTGACTGTGGCTCTTCAGGAGTTCGTTGAACGTCGGCGGCGGGAGGAATTCGAGGCCTCCATGGCAGAAATGGCCCGAGATCTTGACGTCACCAGGGAGTCGCGGCAGATCACGAACGACTTTCTTTCCGCCGAGGGAGACGGACTCACGCACTCATGATCGAGCGCGGAGACATCTTCTTCGTTGACCTCGACCCAGTTATCGGGCGCGAACAAAAAGGCCGCAGACCCGTCCTCGTTGTTTCGAATAACGCAATCAATCGCCAACCGCTCGTCGTCGTGGTCGTTGCCGGGACGGACGCTGCCAATATCCCGCGTGACTACCCCACGAATCTTCGAGTGACGGCATCGGAAAGCGGTCTCCCAAAAGACACCGTCTTCCTCTGCTTTCAGTTGCGTGCGCTCGATCCGGCGCGATTCTCCGGGCCTGGGGGTGCCCTTGCTGCTCCGGCGGGACGCTTGCCTGTCAGCCGCATGAAAGACCTCGACAGGGCAATCAAACTCGTCTGCGACCTCGACTGACGAGGAAGCCGGGTACACGGGAGTTCCGCCGTCACACTTGCGCCTCCTGGTTGAGTGCAACTGGCTGAAGAAGCGCGGGGACAACGTCATGAACATCACCATTCGTCAGACCAAGTACGCCGCCGACGACGTCAAGCTGATGGGTACGATGGACGAGGCCCGATACAAGAAGCCGGTCAAAGCAATAAAGGGCCTGGGCGATGTGGCTTGGTGGGGCGACAACTCCCGGATGTTGGCCTTCTCCAAGGGGGACTACATCGTCACCTTGTACTGGGGCCTCAGCAAGTACGGAGAAGAAGAGTCCACCCTCGCGCTGGGAAGGCTGGTCGCCGCCAAGCTGAAGTGAGCTGAACTCCGCCTGCCGGAGGGAGAAGCACGGGAGTCTCGGTTCTGACCGCAGCCACGGGTTCAGGGATGAGATCTGCGGCCGCCGCCTGCTCTCCGGGCTGGAGTCGTGAGAGCCAGACGGATCGGAACGCACCTCGGCGTGGCGGAGTGAACGTGTGCGGTGATGCGGCCAGCCGGCGCCGGGCCGTCACTGGGCCATCAGCCTTCCGGAATGTGCGGGCCAACCGGATCCTTGTCCGGGTCGATGCTCGAGGGGAGGACCATCAAATCGCCGGGAAGGCGGATGCGGCCATTCCGGCCGAGGGCTGCGACGACCGTCATTCCCGGCTTTAGCGCGGCCCAGCGCGCGGGCTGGAGGTGGACGATCGCAGCCCTGTGGGCCCCTCCCAGCCGATCCAGATATTCGAGGACGATCCTGTTTCGTGTCCAGGTGGAGCCGTCCTCAAAGAGGCTCCGCTCTTCGCAGCTGACGATCCAAGTATCGACGACGGCCGCGCCCATGGCGAAGTGAACGGCTTGCCCGATGGAGAACAGGAGATAGCCGGCACCTCCGGCAAGGCCCAGGGCGAGGATACCCAGGTAGAAGCCGGGCGGGATCTCGGAATCGTCGTCCACGGGGGGTTCAGTCAGGACCGTGTCCGACCAGAGCCCGGCGAGTGCGGCCAAGGAGGCTGCCAGCATGAGGAGCGCCCATGCACTGGTTCGCCAGAAACGGCCGGTGAAGCGCAGCCGGCTTCGCATCACCGGCGATCCCGTTCCGTGCCGGGCTGCGGTAATTCCCGCCCGGCCTGACCGCCCATGAATCAACGAAATCATGGGTTCCTCAAGTCGAGCGAAGTTTATCTGCTTCCGAGCCTTGCGAGATTGAGACCACCATCAAAACACGAACACACCAAGGCCATCCTGCTGCCTTGGTGGTTTATCGTCCTCTCCCATGACCGAAGAACAGTCTGCCTTTGCTTTTGGAAGTGAGTAGGAAGTCCGGGCCTGTCAAGTGCTTGGGCCAGATTTTCCCAACCGAGGACGCTCGCCGAAAGCACTTCCTCGAGAGACTCGTGGCGAAGCTGAAAGACCCGGAATTCCGGAAGACGCCTGGGTTTCCCAAGGGCACCGATGAAGACATCCTGCGGCTTTCAAACCCGCCCTACTACACGGCTTGTCCCAACCCGTTCCTAGAGGAGTCTGTACGGATTTACGGAAAACCGATTGATCCGAATGAGAAGTACGAACGGGAACCCCTTGCCGTCGACGTCAGCGTGGGGAAGACAGATCCGCTTTGTAAGGCCCACGGCTACCACACGAAGGTGCCGCATCTGGCGATCGTCCCTTCGATCCTGCATTACACGCAGCCGGGGGACATCGTCCTGGACGGTTTCTGCGGCACCGGAATGACGGGGGTAGCCGCTCAATGGGGTGGGACGGCTCCGGCAGACTACCGGAAGAAACTCGAAGACCAATGGAAGAAAGAGGGGCAAGGGAAGCCTGCCTGGGGTGCGCGGCGAGTCATCCTGGGGGATCTCAGCCCCGCCGCCACCTTCATTGCTGCCGGCTACAACCTGCGTTCGACGTCGACGAGTTTGCGAAAGAGGCAGAGCGAATCCTGAGAGAGGTCGAGGACGAACTCGGCTGGATGTACGAAACGCTTCACACCGATGGGAAGACAAAAGGCCGCATCAACTACACGGTTTGGAGCGAGGTTTTCACGTCTCCGGAATGCGCGGGAGAAGTGAACTTCGTCGAAGAAGCGTTGGACGAGGAGACAAAGAGGGTCCACGAAACGTGGCTCTTCACTATTTTGTGTGGGTAGCAGTTGGAGACACCGGCCAGGAAGACCGCCCGCCTGCCGGCCTGTGGAAGACCCCCGGTAGGGCTGATCCCCGAGAGAGGAGGACGGCTCGCTTTACCCGCGACGGCAGCACGCTGACGTCGTGAGTGGCCCGCACGACAACCATCCCGGCGCGCGCCGTGGCCTCCAGCGCCCGGGTGAACTGTCTCGCGGCGACCGGGTCGAGGCCGGCCGTGGGCTCGTCGAACAACAGGATCTCGGGGTCCATCACCAGGGCCGCGGCCGCGCAAACCCGCTTGCGTTCCCCCATGCTGAGGTTCAGAACGGGCCTGAGCGAAGCATCCTCGAGCCCGAGACGCGAAAGCACGGCTCTCGCGCGTAAACGCGCCTCTTCATGCGGTACTCCGGCTTTCTTCAGGCTCCAGACAACGTCTTCGAGCGGCGTTCCACCGAAGAGCTGATCATTGGGATCCTGGAAGACGAACGCGACCCGCCTGTCGAGGAACACCTTCCCTTGGGGACGGTGCCCCAGCCGCTCGTACTCCCCGGACGTCAGCGGCAAGAGACCAGCCAGCACCCGCAGCAGAGTGCTTTTGCCAGAGCCAGATGGTCCCATAACGCAAATCCAGTCGCCCGGCCCAGCTTCCAGAGAGAAGGACATCAGAGCGCGATGACCGTCCGGATAGGCCACATCGGCTTCCGACAGGCTGAAGACCCGCATCTCGTCTCGCTTCAGGTAATCGCAAAGGTTCCCGGCCACAAAAGCACGAGGATGAGCGAGAGGTGCGCGCGGCCGGACGAAGACGCTCTCCGCGCGGCGGCCGAAGCGGTTTCTCGCCTCCAGGCCGAAAATCAATCAAGCGCTTTGAACTCCGGCTTGAACTCCGAGGCTCTCCGAAGAACGAAAGGAGTCACGGCGTGACCCGTAACTCCTTTATTCCTAGTAGGTTGGCTGGTACCCCCAGCGGGATTCGAACCCGCGATCTCGACCTTGAAAGGGTCGCGTCCTGGGCCACTAGACGATGGGGGCGCGCTGGACTCTTCTTTGCTGCCACGGAGGGTCTCGCCTTGCGCGAAACCTCACCGCCCGTTTCGGGACGCGGAAGATATCAGCAAAAGAAATTTTCGGCAACGTCTCCCGGTGGTTCAGTAAGCGTTTCTGTGCCAGACCCCCGAGCGAAGCGTGAGCCACAGGATCTCGATATCGAGCTTCAGGCTCCAGTTCTCGATGTAGTAAAGGTCGTACTCGATCCGCTTTGAAAGGCTCGTGTTGCCGCGCCACCCGTGAACCTGCGCCCAGCCGGTGATGCCTGCTCGCACCCGGTGCCGCAACATGTACTGAGGGAACTTCTCCTTGAACTCCTTCACGAACTCCGGCCGTTCGGGCCGCGGCCCCACGAGCGACATGTCGCCGCGGAAAACGTTGATGAGCTGGGGAAGCTCGTCGAGCGATGTCCGGCGCAAGAAAGCTCCGACCATCGTTTTGCGGGGATCGTCCTTCGTCGCCCATTTCGCGCCCGTTTCGTCCTCCGCCCCAACCTTCATGGAACGGAATTTGATGATCTTGAAAACGCGCCCGTCCAGACCCATCCGCTCCTGCGTGTAGAAAACCGGACCCCGGTCCTCGAGCCAGATCGCAAGAGCGATGAACGGGTAGAGAACTGCAAGCGCCACGAGCCCGGCGGAAGAGAGAACGATGTCCATGCTCCTCTTGACGAGCGAACTCCAGCCGTCAAGGGGTACCTGGCTCAAGTTGATGACGGGGAGTCCGTCGAAATCCTCAACCCCTGCCTTGAATGTGACGTACTGGAAAAGGTCGGGGACGACGCGCAGATCCACCATCTCATTCCCGACATCCTTGAGGATGCGCAGCATCGTCTTGTAGGCCGAAACCGGAAGCGCAAAAAAGACCGTGTCGATCTGGTGGCGCGCGAGGATGTCCCGGATTTCTCGCGTGTTCCCAAGCACCGAGAGATCCCGGTAGTGGAACGTGCGTTTTCCGGGGTCATCATCCGCAAACCCCGCCGGCTTCATCCCTGTTTCGGGATGGTCAAGAAGCTTGTCCGCCAAAGCCCGGCCCGTGTCTCCACTCCCCACGATCAGGACCCGGCGCAGTCCAATGCCGTGCGCCCACATCTGCTCGAGATAACGCCTCACGCCAAACCGCGCGAGTGCCACGAAGAAGATGTTGAGCCCAATGAAAATTACAAAAAGCGGCCGGTTGAAGGAAAACGCGCGCCAGAAACTCAGAAGGCCCGCCAAAAGCAAACCCGAGAGCGAGACAGCAACGACAATCGCCAGAGTCTCATCAATGGACGACCGGTCGCGGCGCAGCTGGTAGAGCCGGTGAAAGTAAAAAACAACGGGCCAGACGACCGCGATGACCGGTATCAGCGTCCAGTAGTCGGAAAAGGGCTGGTGACCCTTTGGGGTTGGCCACGCCGATTCGAAACGGATGAGGTAGGCGGCTATGAGCGCGATGGCGCTCGTCACCACGTCAAAAAAAGCGTAGACGGCTTGAAGCCGCCTTGTCTGCCGGCGAATCACGCGTCGTGACCCCTTTCCGGTCGAGAAACACCACGCTTCTTCACACCTTCAAGGGCGCGAGCGATGACCCTCCCCATCCCTTCCCGAAACTCGGAGGGGCGAAATATCTGCGCATGCTTCGTCATCTCAGACGGACTCCAACTTAACTTCTCAAATCGATCAATACCCCGAAGCAGAGCCTCGGGTCCGGGTTCAGAATACAGGATGCCAGTCTCGCCGTCTCGAACAGTCTCGAGCGCCCCGCCGCGGCCGAGCGCGATGACCGGAGTCCCACAGGCTTGGGCTTCCACGGGCACGATCCCGAAATCCTCCTCTCCGGGCATCAAGACCGCCCGGGCCGAGCGGTAGAGACGCCGCAGCTCTTCGTCGGAGGGTGTCCCTGCAAAAGTGACTTGGCGGCCCGCGATCTTTCGTAAACGTCCCTCCTCTGGCCCGAAGCCGGCGATCGTCAGCGTAAACCCTCCGGAATTCGACGCTCGAACGGCGTCTTCCAGGCGCTTGTAGGGTACAAGAGCGGAAACGATGAGAAAACCGGCTCGCTCAGACGGTTCCTCGGGAGGCGAGTAGAAACTCGTGTCAACTGGCGGATACACGACATCAGCTTCCCGCCCATACAGTCTCTCGATGCGCTGTCTCACGTTCTCCGAGTTCGCCGCGAAGACATCCACACCGCGAGCGGCTCTGATGTCGATTGCGGAAAGAGGCCTCCGCGCAAGCCTCGCCAGGGCTTTTATCCAGGCCGGTCGTTCCAGGAAGTAGGCGTCGAACTGGTCATGGATGTACCGGACCGGCGTATGGCAATAACAGATGTGCAGCGCTCCTGGTGGTTTGCGCGCGTTTTTGGCCACGCAGTGCGAGGAGGAGATCACCAGATCGAAGCCCGAGAGGTCCCAGTTCCAGGCCCCCGCGAAGAAAAGGGGCAAGAGCTTCCGGTAGTTGGAGGTTCTCGTGGCAATGTCTTGAAGGAAAGTCGTGTGGATGACGCGGCTCTCGATCTCCCCGGGGACGCTTCCCGGAAAGTGAAAAAGCGTGAAGACCGGGGCCCCGGGAAAGAGCCTCACGAGTTCCAGCAGCACCTTCTCGCCCCCGCGTGTACCAGTCAACCAATCGTGGACGAGGGCGACCCTCACACGTCCTCCCCATCAACAGCTGAGTGGTAAACCTCGAGCGTCTTGGACGCAACATGTCCCCACGTAAACTGGCGGGCCCGCAACTGGCCCTCCTTGCGCAGCCTCTCTCTCAGAAATGGATCGCTCAGAACACAAGCGATCGCCTCAGCCATTTCGCAAACGGACAGAGGGTCGAAGTAGAGAGCGGCGCTGCCTCCGGCTTCCGGGATTCCACCGTGATGCGAACAGGCCACCGGCGTCCCCACGGCCTGTGCTTCCAGAACCGTGATTCCGAAGCCTTCCGCAAGCGAAGGAAGCACCAGGGCCTCTGCCTCGGAGAAGAGGGCCGGCAAGAGGTGTGCCGCCACGTAGCCGATGTCTTTGACCCGGTCCTCGATCCCGTGCGTCTTGAAGATCTGCCGCCGCATTTCCGAATCCCGAGAGGACGTTCCCGCCAGGACGAGGTGGTGGGGAAGCCCTCGTGTCACGAGTCGCGAAAATGCCGCCACGAGGCGCGGAAGATTCTTGTGGGGTTTGTCGTTCCCGGCCCAGAGGATGAAGGGCACGTTTTTTCCGATCGTCTGTCGAATCTCGGCTCGCAACATCGGATCGATTTCTGCCAGAAACTCGTCGCCCACACCGTTTGGAATGACGATGGTTTTTCCGGCGGCGCGCGGGAAGAACGCGATGAGTTCCTGCCTGGAGGCCTCGGAGACGGTGATGATGCGGGCGGCTTCTGCCACCGCCCGCCCGGCCATGACGGCTGCATAGGCGCGTTTGTGCGGGGCTGCGTGCTCGGGCCGGGTGAGGTGCATCAAGTCGTGGATGGTCACAACGGCCGGACGGTCCAGAAAAAAGGGGACGACATAGTGCGGGAAGTGGAGGATGCGGGCGCCTGTTCGCCGGATGCGGCTCGTTATCGTGAAGAGTTCGGAAATGCTGTAACCAGGCGAGTTGTTGATGATCCATGCCGCCTCGGCCGGAAGCGGGGCCGCCTCGCCCTCGCGTGTGAGCAGCGTCAGTTCACAGCAGCCTGTCCTGACGAGGGCCGTGGAAAGTCCGGTGATGTACCTCCCGATTCCGTAATCCGACGCCTTTCGGGCATCGAGAAAAACGCTCAAGGAAGTCATCTGAGCGCCTCGAGGAATCGTGGCCGCATGGCCTGAACTGCCGCCGTCCAGGTGAAATGGCGGGCCCGGTCGCGTCCCTTCTGAATGGCCCGTTTTCGCCACTCTTCATTCTCCACTGCCGTTTGCAGCGCCGTGGCGATTTGGGGAATGCTCCCGGGGTCTGGAAGAAGCCCCGCATCTCCCACGACCTCGGGAAGCGAGGAGGAGGAAGACGCCACGACGGGCGTGCCGAGCGCCATCGCCTCGAGGGGAGGCAGGCCGAACCCCTCGTAGAGGCTGGGGTACGCGAGAACCCTGGCGCCCGCGATCAGGGAGGGAACATCCGGAGCCGAGACATACCCGGCGAAATGAATGCGGTCCCTGTGGCGCGAACGTTCCAGCTGTTGCCGAAACCCGGGAAGTCCCCAGCCCTCTCCGCCCGCGATGACGAGGCTGGGGAAAGAGGGACTCCGGTCCCAGAGGGTCTCCATGGCGGCGGCGAGACGCTCGATGTTCTTCCGGGGCTCCATGGTCCCCAAAAAAAGAACATACGGGTGGGGCAGGCCAGGTGGAGGAGGCCCGGCCTGCGTGTGCCGGAGGTGCTGGGCCACGCCGTTATAAACGATGCTCGTCTTGGCTTTCGCCTCGGGGAAGAACCGAACGAGGTCGTCTCGCGAAGCCCGCGAGACGGTAAAGAGGTGCGCCGCCTCGCGAACCGTCGGAGCGATGAAGGGGACGAACCCGAGCCGGTTCTTGAAAGGATGCCAGGAAGGAAAGAGAAGGGGAGTGAGGTCGTGAACGGTGGCCAGGCCGGGCAGGCTGCTTGCGGCCGGGAGGATCCCGCAGGTTCCGAGAAAGACCATGGCGGAGCGGGAGCGAGCCTCGAGTGGCGCCTGGGTTTGGAGCCAGAGGGTTCCGGGCAGGCCCAGCCGCGAGACGTGGCACTCGACGCGGTTCACGAGGTCCAAGGGAAGGAAGATAGGGCGGGGGGAAAGCAGCACGAACTGGTCCCGGGGAAACTCGGAAAGCCATGTCAGAAGCAGGGACTCGAGGTAGCGTCCTATGCCCGTTCGCTGAGGTTCGAACGGGCGGGCGTCGATGGCGATCCGGAGTTGCATGGTGATGGAACCTCGAGGGCGCGGTTTCGTTCCCTGGGAAGAGGCATGGTACACTTTTTCTTCCCCTGTCTCCGAACAGGGCTGGTATGGAACTAAATCTCGAAAAAGCCCTTGATGGCCCTGTCGATCTTTCTCATCGCTTTGTGCTCGATGCGAAGCACATGGATCGTACTGAACTCGTTTCCCTGGAACCAGTTGTCTTTGACGGCCGCCTCACAAAGAGTGAGGCGGGCTACCTGCTGGCAGGAAAGATCGAGTCCTCTGGAGTTGTTTCTTGCGCCCGCTGTCTGGCTCCCGTGGCCTTTTCCGTATCGGAAGAGGTGACCTGGGTGTTCTCGCCGGTACCCGAACCGCATCGCGGCGGGGAGCTGGAAATCGCGTTGACCAGCGACGAGTGCGATATTGTCCCCTGCAAGGAGCTTCGGTTCCCCTTCGACCCGTTTATTGAAGAGGAGATTCAGCTCCAGATTCCCTTGAAGTCGCTCTGCCGTCAGGATTGCAAGGGGCTCTGCGCTGGTTGTGGTGCGGATCTCAATGTGGCTTCGTGTACGTGCCAGCCAGAAACGGATTCCCGGTGGGGAGGGCTGAAAGGCCTCGTTCCCCCCCGGGGGTGATGACTCGCGGCGGCTTGGCCACTGATTCAGCCCGGTTTCTTCAAGAACACCAAAAAACTCTGCTAATTCCCAGGAGGTCGTTTAACCATGCCGAATCCAAAACATCGTCACAGCAAGACCCGCCGCGATCTTCGCCGCGCCCATGACTTCATCAAGTCCTTCCAGATGAGCAAGTGCCCCCAGTGCGGTGCCGAGAAGCTCCCGCACCGGGTGTGCGGCTCGTGCGGGCACTACCGCGGCAAGGAAGTCACAGCAGTCGGGAAGAAGGACTGAGGGGCCAGCTGGTTGAGTTGGCGGCATGGCCATCGCTGTCGATGCCATGGGGGGAGATTTTGGCCCTCGTGCCAATGTCGAGGGGGCCGTGGCCGCCGCGACCGAGCTTGGCCTGCCGTCCATTCTCGTCGGGAAGCGGTCCGAGATCGAGTCAGAGCTGAGAAAGCTCGCCTACAGGGGCGACAAGATTCGGGTTGTCGAGGCAGAAGAAGTTGTCCGCTTTGACGAGCCGTCCCTGACCCCCATCAAGAAAAAGACGCGAGCCTCCATTCGGATCGCGGCAGAACTCGTCAGAGAGGGCCGCGCTTCCGGGATGTTCACGGCGGGACACACGGGAGCGGCGATGGTCGTTGGGAAAATGATCATCGGGGTCATCGAGGGAATCGACCGTCCCGCTCTTGCGGCCGTCCTGCCAGGACTCAACCGGAAACGAGTCTTGATCGATGTGGGGGCGAATGTCTCCTGCCGGGCCGAGCACTTTCGAGAGTTCGCCTGGATGGGGCATTTCTACGCCCAGGAGGTTCTCAGGGTGGCAAAGCCCCGAGTCGGAATCCTCTCCGTGGGTGAGGAAGAAGGCAAGGGAACGGACACCATTCGTGAGGCCTGCGCTCTTCTCAAGAACTCCGGTCTTTCCTTCGGCGGAAACTGCGAGGGACGCGACCTGTACGAGGGCGATTTCGACGTCATCGTGACGGATGGCTTCACGGGGAATGTCGTTTTGAAGGCATCCGAGAGCCTCGCGCATCTCGTCGAGGACGCCCTCAAGCAAGAGATCACCCGAAGCCTGCAGGCTTCCATGGGGTTCCTTTTGTCCAAGGACGCTTTCCGCGCCTTTCGTAAGCGGCTTGACTACAGTGAGTACGGAGGCGCCCCTCTTTTGGGGGTGAGGTCCGCCTTCTTGATCGGTCACGGCCGGTCGAATGGGAAAGCCGTCAGAAATGCGATCCGTGCCGCGACCGAGTTCGCCGCGCGCCGCATTCCCGAGAAGATCCGCCTAAAAGCGCTCGAGTTCGCGCCGTCTCTGAGGCGAATGTGAGAGGAATCTGAATGTTTCATGCCGTGATCGAGGGAACGGGGCGTGCTCTGCCCGCGAAGATCTTGACGAACGCCGAACTGACGGCTCTCGTCGAAACCTCCGATGAGTGGATCACGACCCGGACGGGGATCCGTGAGCGCCGGAAGGCCGCCGATGGGGACGTGCTCTCGGATTTCTGCGTCGAGGCCGCCCGGCACGCCATGGAAGCCGGCGGGGTCTCCGCCCGGGACCTGGATGCCATCATCCTGGCAACGGTCTCTCCGGATCAGCTGATCCCTTCGGCCTCGTGCTTGGTCCAGCACAAGCTGGGCGCGAAAAAGGCGGCGGCGTGGGACCTCAACGCAGCGTGCTCGGGATGGCTGTACGGCCTTCATATCGGAGACGGCCTGATTCAGTCCGGGAAGGCCAGGACAATTCTTCTCCTGGGAGCGGAGTTCTTGACACGTTTCGTCGACTACACCGACCGCTCCACGTGCGTCCTGTTTGGAGATGGCGCGGGGGCCACGGTTCTCAAGGCCACCAAGGCAGATCACGGCGTGCTTTCAACCGCGATCCGCTGCGATGGCGAGGGCGCATCGGCGATTCAGATGCCCGGCGGCGGCTCGACGAATCCCCCCAACCGGCCCGAGACCCTCGAAAAACGGCTGCCCTTCATCAAGATGGCGGGCGGAGAAACCTTCAAGATGGCTGTGCGGTCTCTGACCGAGGTCTGCCGGGAAGTCCTCAACGAAAGCGGCTTTAGCGCTTCCGAGGTCAGCTGGCTGATTCCGCATCAGGCAAACGAGCGGATCATCATGGCGGCAGCCGAAAGACTGGAGTTGCCCCGGGAGCGGTGTGTGATCAATATTGAAAGGTATGGCAACACAAGTGCCGCGTCGATTCCGATCGCTCTGGATGAATCTGTCCGGTCCGGGCTCATCAAGAAAGGTGATTTGATTCTCTTGGCCGCATTCGGAGGCGGCTTCACCTGGGGCGCGGCACTCGTGCGCTGGTAAAAGGCGGAGGAAAGAATGATACCAGTTGCGTTTCTCTTTCCCGGCCAGGGCTCTCAGTTCCCTGGGATGGGAAAAGACATCTGCGAGAAGTTCCCGGAGGCCAAGAGAGTCTACGAAAGAGCAGACGACGCCTTGTCCTCTTTCGGAATCTCGGTCTCGCATCTCTCTTTTGAAGGGACCGAGGAGCAACTCAAGCAGACGGCTGTCACTCAGCCCGTCATCCTGACGCACTCGGTGGCGGTTTTCGAGGTTCTGAAGGCCAGGGGCTTTCTGCCCGCGTTCGCCGCGGGACATTCCCTTGGCGAATACTCAGCTCTCGTGGCAGCGGGCTCCCTCTCGCTCGAGGAGGCTCTCGTGCTCGTGAGGAGGCGCGGCCAGTTCATGCAAGAAGCGGTGCCCGTGGGTGTGGGTGCGATGGCGGCCGCCGTCGGCTTGACGGGCGAAGAAGTCGCCGCGGCCTGCGCCGAAGCGGCCCGCGAAGACGATGTCTGCCAGGCCGCCAATTTCAATTCTCCCGAGCAGACGGTGATTGCCGGAACCGCGGCCGCCGTCTCTCGCGCCACCGAAATCTTGAAGGCGCGCGGGGCCAAGCGGGTGCTCCCGCTCGCGGTATCCGCCCCTTTCCACTGCGAACTCATGAAGCCCGCGGAGGACAAGCTCTGGCCTTTCCTCGAAAAGGGCGCCTTTTTGCCTCTCGAGTTTCCCGTTTACACCAACGTGGATGCGCGGCAGAACACGGATGGGGCCACGGCCCGTGAGGCGCTCAGAAGGCAGATCTGCTCGCCAGTTCGCTGGGTCGAGATCGTGCAGGATCTGAGCCGCCAGGTCTCCTGGGCCGTCGAGGTGGGGCCCGGGAGCGTTCTTTCCGGGCTCGCGAAAAGGACCGCGAAGGGCTGGACCGTGAAGACGACCTCCAACGCGGAAAGCCTCGAGGCTCTCATGGCCGAAATCCAGTCGAAATGAACCACTCTACGCTGTCCACTAATGCCACGCGCGTTCTGGAAAATCTGGGCGTGTCCTTCTCCGTCGTGGAGTTTCCGGCGTCGGACTTCACGGCCGAGGAGGCGGTGGAGAAACTGGCCGTTCCTCCCGCTCAAGTTTTCAAGACTCTCGTGGCCCGCGGGGACAGGACTGGCCCCCTCGCCGCTGTCATTCCGTCGGATGCGCGGCTTTCGCTGAAGAAACTGGCCCGGGAGTCTGGCAACCGGACAGTGACGATGGTGCCTCTTCAGGAGATGGAGAAGCTGACAGGCTACGTGAAGGGCGGCTGCTCGCCATTCGGGATGAAAAAGAAGATCCCCCTGTATATTCACCTCAGCGCCCGTGGTCTGGAGCGGATCTTTTGTTCGGCTGGCCGCCGTGGAGTCCAACTCGTCCTGGCCGGGGATGATTTCATCAAGGCGGCGCACGCGGTTGCCGCGGATCTGGCCGAGGAGTAAGGGTCATTCCGGAGGAGATGGTCATGGTGTCGTTAATCTCTCTCGAGAACAAGGTCGCCCTGGTCACGGGCGGTTCGCAGGGCATTGGAGCGGCGATTGCCCGGGCGCTGGCTGAAGCAAAGGCGACCGTTGTCGTGGCGGCCCGTTCCCCGGAAAGGGCCGCGAAAGTGTCGTCTGAAATCGTGGCGGCTTCGGGAAGGGCCGAGCCGCTGACGCTGGACGTTTCGGATCAGGCATCGGTGCAGGCGGGGTTCAAGACGATTCTCGAGCGCCATGGCAGGCTTGATATCCTCGTCAACAACGCGGGCATCACAGAGGATCAGCTTCTGCTTCGGATGTCAAAAGAGTCGTGGGACCGCGTGGTGGCGACGGACCTCACCGGGGTTTTCCTCACCTCGCAAGAAGCCGTCAAGGTCATGCTGAAAAAGAAAACCGCCGGACGCATCATCAACATCACGTCCGTGGTTGGGTTGATGGGGAACCCGGGGCAATCGAACTACGCGGCCGCCAAGGCTGGAGTCGTGGGATTCACAATGTCGCTCGCGAGAGAAATAGGGTCGAGGGGAATAACCGTCAACGCCATTGCGCCAGGCTATGTGGAAACGGCGATGACGGATAAGCTCTCCAAGGAGCAGCGGGAAAAGCTGCTTTCGCAAATCGTGCTCGGGCGCCTGGGACGCCCGGAGGACATCGCCGGGGCGGTCGTGTTTCTGGCCTCTGACAGGGCCTCTTACATCACCGGAACCAGTTTGAACGTTAGCGGCGGCCTCTTCATCGGGTGACCGCTTGAAATATGGCCGGGAGCCGGGGAGAATGCCGCGGCTTTTGGTGAATGGAATTTGGAGGATCTACCAACCATGTCGTCCATCGAAGAGAAAGTGAAGAACATCATCGTCGAGCAACTCGACGTGCAGCCTGAAGACGTGAAGCCCGAAGCATCCTTCATTGATGATCTCGGTGCGGACTCGCTCGACACCGTCGAACTCGTCATGGCGTTCGAAGAAGCTTTTGGTATCGAGATTCCGGACGAGGACGCAGAGAAGATCCAGAGGGTCAAGGACGCGATTGCCTACGTCGAGTCTCACGCCAGAGCCGCGTAGAACGGCGTCCTCAGAGTGACCGGCTCTCAACCGTTTCTGGATGCCCGGGGGCGGCGCCGGGTCGTCGTGACGGGCATCGGTTTGATCTCTCCCCTCGGCTTGACCAGGGCAGAGAACTGGACGAATTTGACTTCGGGCCGATCTGGTATCGGCCCCATTACCCGGTTTGACGCCAAGGACTTCGCTTGCCGGATCGCCGGCGAGGTGAAGGGTTTCGACCCCTTGACGGCCCTCGAGAAAAAAGAGGTCAAGAAGTTCGACACGTTCGTTCAGTACGCCGTGGCCGCCGCCCGGGAGGCCATGGCTGATTCTGAATTGACCGTTACCGAAGAGTTGTCCGAGCGCTTCGGAATTGTCATCGGCGCCGGCATCGGAGGCCTCCCCCTCATCGAGGAAACTCACAAGATCCTCATGGAGAAGGGGCCGCGGCGCATCAGCCCGTTTTTCATTCCGGGTCTCATCGCTAACATGCCGAGCGGGCTCATCTCGATTCTTTTCAACGCAAAAGGACCCAACAGCGCGACCGTGACGGCCTGCGCGAGTTCCGCCCACGCCATCGGCGATGCGGTCAGCATCATCCGCCGTGATGATGCTGATGCCATGATCGCGGGCGGGGCGGAGTCTGTCGTGGCCCCCCTCGCCATCAGCGGATTCGCGGCCATGAAGGCCCTCTCCACACGGAATGACGAGCCCGAGCGCGCCTCGCGTCCGTGGGACCGCGACCGCGACGGCTTTGTCTTGGGCGAAGGAGCGGGAATCGTGATCCTCGAGGAACTGGGCCGCGCCCTTTCCCGGGGCGCCAAGATCTATGCCGAGGTGTGCGGGTACGGCATGGCGGGCGACGCCCACCATATTTCCGCCCCCTCGGACGACGGCGACGGCCCCTACCGCGTGATGCGAAATGCCCTCCGGGATGCCGGCCTCTCCCCCGGGGAGATCCAGTACGTCAACGCCCACGGGACATCAACACCCCATGGTGACCGCATCGAGACTCTCGCCCTCAAACGGGCGTTTGGAGATGCCGTTTCGCGGGTGGCGGTCTCGTCGACCAAATCGATGACAGGCCACCTCCTGGGCGCGGCCGGCGGGTATGAGGCAGGCGTCACGGCTCTTGCGATCGCTCACGGCACGGCACCGCCCACCATCAACTACGAAAACCCGGACCCGCTCTGCGACCTCGATTACGTCCCGAATGCCGCGCGCAGGATGATGATCCACGCGGCCCTCTCCAACTCCTTCGGTTTTGGCGGAACCAACGCCTGCCTGGTCCTTCGAAAGCTGGACTCCGCGTCTCTTCGTTGACCCCGCGGGTAAAGACGAACTATTCTCATTACGTTCTAGCTCAACAGAATCTCTTTCGCGTCGAGGAGGCGGGCGATGCACATCAATGATCTTCTGAAGATCTCCGTGGAACGGAAGGCCTCGGACTTGCACCTGAAGGTGGGGGCTCACCCCATCATCCGGGTTGATGGCGATCTGATTCCGCTTGTCGAACTCAAACGGCTGATGCAAGAAGACACCATCGCGATGGCGTTTTCCATCATGTCGTCGCGCCAAAAAGAGAAGTTCAAGAACAACCTCGATATCGACATCGCCTACTCCGTTCCCGGACTCGGGCGGTTCCGTTGCAACATCTTCCAGCAGCGCGGCACCGTGGGACTCGTCTGCCGCGTCATTCCGTCACGAATCTTGACCGTCCGCGACCTGCTCCTCCCTCCCGTCATCGAGAGAATCTGCGAGGAAACGCGCGGTCTCATCCTCGTCACCGGGACAACCGGGTCCGGTAAGTCGACGACGCTGGCCGCCATGATCGACTACATCAACGCGGTGCGCGCCGAACACATCATGACCGTCGAGGACCCCGTCGAGTTCATGCACCGTGACAAGAAGTCGATCGTGAACCAGCGGGAACTCGAAGTGGATACCCGGTCGTTTTCGACCGCCCTGCGCGCCGCTCTCAGACAAGACCCGGACGTCATCCTCGTGGGCGAAATGCGAGACTTCGAAACCGTCGAGACAGCTCTTGTCGCGGCCGAAACGGGCCACCTCGTCCTCTCTACCCTCCACACGATGGACGCGACCGAAACCATCAACCGCGTCATATCCGTGTTCCCGCCTCACCAGCAGAAACAGATTCGTCTGCAACTCGCGGCCGTCTTGAAGGCTGTCATTTCTCAGCGGCTTCTCCCGCGCGCGGACGGTCTGGGCCGTGTGCCCGCCGTCGAAGTTCTCATCGCAACGAACTACATCCGCGACTGCATCGAGAACAAGGAAAAGACAAAGTACATCCACGACGCCATCAAGCAGGGCACCTCGCAGTACGGCATGCAGACGTTCGACCAGTCCCTCTTCCAGCTCTACAAATCGGGACTGATCACACTCGAGGAAGCTATCCGCCGCGCGACGAACCCGAACGAGTTCAAGCTCAGACTGCAGGGTATCCAGTCAACGTCCGACCTTTCGCAAGAGCAGATGGAAGCTTCGCTTCACAGCCCCGACGCTCTCAACGCCATGGCCGAGGATTCACCCTTCGACTTCAGCAACCAGGGGTGAGACGCCGCCGGGAGCCCCCGGATCCCTCGGCAGCGGCGGCTCGGCGAAAAGCCCTGGAACTCCTCTCGCGGCGTGATTACACGCCGCGAGAGATCAGGGATCGCCTGGTCGAGGCCGGGTTCGAGCCCTCCGTCGCGGAAGGCGTGGCCGCGGATTTTCAAGCGTCGGGACTTGCCGATGAGGAAAAAGTGGCTCGGGCCGTCGTCCAGTCTGACCGGCGCAAGGGAAAAGGCCGTGCCGCCACGGTTCGAAAACTCGTCAGCCGTGGCGTCGTTTCGGAACTCGCGTCCTCTCTGGCACGAGAGGAATCTCCCGAGGACGAGGCCGCCCGTATCGTCGAGGCCATGCGGAAAAAGGCCCGGACCTTGCCTGCCGGATTGACGTCACAGGCGCGCTCGAAGAAACTCTTCGACCATCTCGTGCGGCGCGGATTTGCGCCCGGGACCGTTCTACGGATCCTCAGAGAGAAAGGCGAGTCCCTAGATGACGACCTCCCAGGAGTGGACCTCTAAGAAAGTCCGCGAGACATTCCTCTCTTTCTTCGAAGAGCGGGGACACCAGCGCGTGGCCTCCTCATCCCTGTTGCCTGCCGATGACCCGACGCTTCTCTTCACGAACGCCGGGATGAACCAGTTCAAGGACGTCTTCCTTGGCCGGGAGCATCGCCCCTACGTCCGCGCCGCCAGCGCTCAAAAATGCGTGCGGGCTGGCGGCAAGCACAACGACCTGGATAACGTCGGCTACACCGCCAGGCACCACACGTTTTTCGAGATGCTCGGGAATTTCTCGTTCGGGGACTACTTCAAGAAAGAAGCCATCGACTTCGCATGGGAACTCGTGACGAGCCCGAAATACTACGGGATGTCACCTGACCGCCTCTGGGCAACGGTGTACAAGGATGACGACGAGGCCGCCACACTCTGGGAGAGATACCTCCCAAAGGAGCGGATCGCCCGTTTCGGGGAAAAGGACAACTTCTGGTCGATGGGTGATACGGGGCCCTGCGGACCCTGCTCGGAACTGCACTACGACCAGGGCGAGACGGTTCCCGGCGACGCCACGCCAAACGGGAACGGCGACCGCGTCATGGAGATCTGGAACCTCGTTTTCATGCAGTTCGACCGCGACGCCGAGGGGAAGCTCACGCAGCTGCCAAAGCCTTCTGTCGATACGGGGGCCGGACTCGAGCGCATCACCGCCATCCTCTCCTCGAAGAACAACAACTTCGATTGCGACCTCTTCACGGGGCTGATCGCACGGCTCGAGGCGCTCTCGGGACAAACGTACACGGGCGGCATGGCCGTCGAGGATGCGCCCTTCCGTGTCATCGCGGACCATGTCCGCACGGCCACGATGCTGCTCTCTGATGGGGTGATCCTCTCGAACGAGGGCCGCGGGTACGTTCTGCGCCGGATCCTCAGGCGCGCCATGCGTTATGGCCGGCGTCTGGAGCTCGACAAGCCGTTCCTCGGCGGTCTGGTGGATGAAGTTTTCGGCATTTTCAAGGGTGTCTACTTCCCCGAAAACCCGAGCGACGCCCTGATCAAGAGTGTGAAAGAGCAGATCACGGCCGAGGAGATCCGCTTTGGCAAGACGGTCTCCGTCGGTGCCGACCGGGTCGGAGAGGCGATCTCTGAACTCAGGCGGCGCGGCGAGTCGCGCCTGCCCGGTGCCGCCGTGTTCCGCTTCTACGACACTCACGGAATCCCGCTCGAACTCATCGAGGAACTTGCTGCTGACGAAGGCGTCGCGGTGGATCGCGAGGGGTTCGAAACGGAATTGGGGCTTGCACGTGAACGCTCGAAAGCTGGCTCGAAATTCGAGGCGGAAGAGTCCGCGATTCCCCAAGACAAGATCGACCCTTCGTGGCGAACGGAGTTCCGTGGTTATGCCGAGGACGATTTCGTTCACCTCGAAGCCGCCAGGGTCCTGGGTCTCTTCCGCGCCATCCCCGGGAAAAGCCCCGAGGGCCCTGTGGAAGAGCTGAAAACAGGGGAGAACGGCTTCGCCATTACAGACCGGACAGTTTTCTACCCTGAAGGGGGCGGTCAGGTTTCGGATGACGGTTCCTTCACCTGGGAAGGCGGATCGGCCCATGTCGATGAGGTGCACCGGGGTGTGAATGGTCAGTTCATCATCCACCGGGTCCATGTTGCGGGTGGAGAGTTACGGGCCTATTCCTTCGTATCGATGGCGGTTCCCGAGTGGACCCGCCGCCGGACGCAGGCCAACCACACCGGGACGCACTTGCTGCACGCGGCTCTCCGGAAGGTCCTCGGCGAGCCGGTGCGTCAGATGGGGTCCTTCGTCGCTCCAGACCGGCTGCGTTTTGATTACGCGGCCTCACGGCCCACTACCCGCGAGGAACTCCTGCTCATCGAGCGTCTCGTGAATGAGGAGGTCTTGCGCGACCGTGCCGTTTCCAAGGCCGTCATGCACATGGACGAGGCAAAGTCGAGAGGAGCGCTGATGTTTTTTGGCGAGAAGTATGGGGAACGGGTGCGGGTCGTCGACGTCCCCGGCTTCTCGACCGAACTCTGCGGCGGCTGCCACGTCACGCGCACGGGTGAGATCGGCGGACTGAAGATCGTCTCGGATAGAGCCCTGGCCTCGGGAGTGCGCAGAGTAGAGGCTGTCACGGGCCTGGGGCTCTGGGAACGCCTGACGAACGCCACGGACGTCCTTGCCGAGATCTCCGAGGTTGTTCAGGTTCCAGAAGAGGAACTTCCAACCAAGGTGCGGGATCTTGCGGCGAGGATAAAGGAACAGGAGAAGGAGATCGCCCGGCTCAAGGTAACGCTGGCTTCCTCCAGCGGTCCATCGGTGAAAGAAGGAGATGGATCCGAAGAGATCGGGGGCGTGAAGGTCCTCGTGAAGCGAGTCCCCTCCTTGCCCATGAATGAACTGCGAAACCTGGCCGACACGTTCCGGGGAAAGCTGAAATCGGGCATCGTTCTTCTTGGTACTGAGAGTGAAGGGAAGGTGACGCTTCTCGCGGCCGTCACGAAAGACCTTGCGGAGAAGGTTTCCGCACACGTTCTTGCCCAACTGATGGCGGGCATCGTTGGTGGCAAGGGGGGAGGGAAGCCCGACCTGGCGCAGGCTGGCGGCAAGGACGTGGGCCGCATTGACGAAGCCCTGGCAGCAGGCCTGGCGAAAGCAAAATCGCTCCTGGAGGGGTGATCTGAAGGCGGGGGAAGACTCGCTCAGCGAGTGGCGGAAGCGGGCAACGGACCTCGTTGCCCTGGCGAATGCCATCGTCAACCTCCCGGTTCTGATTCCCGTTCTGGCGGGTTACGGGCCGCAGAACGCCGGTCCGACGCGTTTGATTGGCCTGGTGAGCTACGCCGCGGCCGTTGCCGCGGCGGTGTTGCGCAGCGTCGATCAGCGCGTTCGGGCCTGGCTCATTCTGTGCGGGCTCTACGCCGTCGCCTGCACGGGCGCCGCAGCCCTGCCCCAGGGCCCTTACGTCAGGGCCCTGCCGGTCTTTCCACCCCTCCTGGCGATCGGACTCCTGGGTGTTGCCCACGCACGGCTCTTCACCGTCTTGAGTGCGGTAATCCTGATCCTGGCTCCCTTTCTTCGTGAAGATCCCGGGCTCATTCATTGGGTGATCACCCCGAACGGCTGGACTCAAGTTCCCCTGAGCCAGGCCTGGTGGCCAGGGGCAGCTCTGCTAGCAGATCTCCTAGTCTTGATGGTGCTTCTCGAGCGTTTCTATGGTTTTTTGCTGCAGAGCCTGGCGGCTCACCAGCAGGCAGCTGCTGACCGGGTTGCCGCTAACACGAGGCTTCAGCGCGAGGTGGAAGAGCGGCAGAGGCTGGAACTCGAGATCGCACGCGTCGGTGACGAAGAACGCCGGCACCTGGGACATGAAATCCATGACGGCGTTTGCCAGCAGCTCACAGGAGCCCTGCTGCGATGCCAGGCCCTGGAACTGCGTGTCAAGAAAGGCCAGTCGTTGCCGAGTGAGGATCTGCGCGCCCTTTCCTTGCTTCTGGGGGAGACCATCCACGAAGCGCGAGCCGTGGCGCAGGGGCTGTGCCCCTTCGAGCCGGTGCCTGATGCGCTGGCCCCGGCCCTGCGGTCGCTCGTGAAGCGGACGCTGGGTTCTTCCGGTATCGCCTGCGAGTTTCACTCCGAAGGAGATGTCCTCGTCCCCAACCCAGCGGCCGCTCAGCACCTCTACCGCATCACGCAAGAGGCGCTCAGTAACGCGGTACGCCACGCCGCAGCCACCCGCATTTGTGTTGAGTTGCGCGGCGAGAAGGAGTCGCTCTTGCTGCGCGTCGAGGATGACGGGGTGGGGTTACCCGAGTCCGTCCCTCCAGGCGGGATGGGACTCAGGACGATGTCTTTTCGCGCGCGAGTGATCGGCGGGGAGTTCGGAACCGAACGGCCGCCGGCCGGGGGAACGCGAATCTCGTGCCGCGTGCCACGCACTGGTCTAAATTAGGGGCCTCAGGTGAAGCATGAGTTCTGGCACGGAAGCGGATCCCCCCTCTATTCGCATCCTCATCGTCGATGACCATCCCGCGGTGCGCCAGGGGCTGTCCCTTCTTCTCGTCACGGAGGGAGTCAGCGTCGTGGCCGAGGCAGGAAAGAGAGCGGAAGCGGTGTCTCTGGCGCGGGACCTGCGCCCTGACTTGGCTAGCGTGGACATTTCACTCGAGGGTGAAGATGGCCTTCTGGTTGTCTCTGATCTCTCGGCCCTCGATGTCCCATCGCTCGTCTATTCGATGCACGCGGACGCGCGGCACGTGGCGGCGGCCTTTTCTGCCGGCGCTCTGGGGTACGTCACCAAGGCGGAGTTCGGAACCGTCATTGTGGATGGCGTGCGCGCCGTCGCCGCCCGCGGGCGTTTCGTCAGTCCGAAAGCAGCCACGGCCCTGGCGGAGAGTGTTGGGGGACTTCGAATCGAAGACGCGTTTCTGCGTTTGAGTTCCAAGGAACAAGAGGTCTACCGGCTGGTGGGACGCGGCGCGGGGACTCAGGAAATTGCCGTTGCCATGAAGATCAGTACCCACACCGTGGAGTCATATTTCGCGCGTATACAGGCGAAACTCGGGCTCTTTGGCATGCACGGTCTCAGGCGCCACGCCATCGAGCACGCCAGGGCGCGCTAATTCGTATAACACCCCGAATACGGACCCACTTTGTTTCCCTCCCGCCGTCAGGGATTCCCGCTACGTGGTGCGGGTGTAATCCCTTACAGACAAAGGCACGAGGGAGTCCCTACGATACCTTCATGCCGAGGTTCTCGCAGTGACACAGTCCTCCCCAGAGGTGAAGGCGGGCCAACTTCAAATCCTTGTCGTGGATGACCATCCGGCGGTTCGAGAAGGACTCTCCCTCTTGATCGAAGCAGCCGGATTTGGTGCCTGTTTCGAGGCGGAGAGCGAGGAAGAAGCGCTGGGGTTCACCGAACGGCAGTCCCTCGATCTCGCGCTCGTGGGTCTCTCGATGCTGCAGGAGAAGACGGCCATGTTCGTCACCCGCCTGCGGGCGCGGGGCATCCCGGTGCTCGTCTGTTCGCAGGAAGAAGGGCCCGCTTATGTGATACGCGCCATGGAAGCAGGCGCTCGCGGTTACATCACGAAATGCGAGGCTCCTCACGAACTTCTGCGTGCCGTCACGGACGTTCTCGCCGGCTGGATTCTCATCAGCCCAGGCGCGGCGGAAGGCTTCGATGACGCATGGAAAAGAGAAAGTTTGCCGAGGCTCCCGTGAACTCATTGGTAGTTCCAATTCGCCTTCAAGGTGAATCTACCCCGCTCAGCCCGCACGGTGCGGGGAGGGGAAAAGGGACCGAACTCATGATTCGTATAAGAAGAACCCATCAGGCAAAGGAGAGGAAGTAATGAACAGTGTCATGCCAAGAGGACGAGACTGGTTTCCATGCTTGACCCTGGCGTTCTTCACGATGTACGCATTTCCGGCCTTGCCGGCCACCCCGGGGCGCGGAGTCTACGTGAATACGCAAGTCCACAGAATCTGGGTCAATAGCAGCGGGATCCAGCACGTTGCGGGGTTCCCCGCCAATCCCTCGGCGAACCCGGCAAATTGGGTCTTCACACGGGCCGGTGACCCGCAAAGCAGCGGCTGGACCATCGCGACCCAGATGTTCAGCGGAACGAACCTCGCGGTTTTCGACAACAAGATCTTCTTCCCGTACACGTCGTTTGATAGCGGTTCTCTGAGCAAGATGCACTCGTACGTGGCGGCCTTTGACCTCCCGGGCAACAAGTGGATCTCGAAAAAGCAACTCGGGTCGGTCCACGCCGATAACCCCTCAAAGGGTGCGGGCTCCGGAGCTGCCGCAACGGTTTTCGGGAACAGTCTCTACGTGTTCACCGACACGGGCACGTACACGAGCGGTGACGGTGTCAACTGGAGTGCCTCGGGCCCGCTCGTTTCCGACTCGCGTTACCAGCCGATCGAAGCGGTCACGTACTACTTGCCAGATTCGGAACCTCGGATCCTCATCATCTACGGCTACATCACGGGTGAGCACAACTACTGGGACCAGCTCTACCTGGCCACATGGAATGGCACGATCGGAACCGGTTCCGACTTTCCGTCCAAACCCACCCTTCTCTGGAACGTCTGGGTGTACGGAAGCGTCTCGCTTCAGCTCGGAACACTTGATGCCGTCATGAATTCACCCGCCGGGCCGAAGACCCTCTCTGCCCAGCTTTTTGCCGCTTGCCCCACGAGCAGCGGTCCAACCATGATCCGCCACGCGGCCCTCAATATCAGCTCCTCGGGAGTCACGGGAACGCAGTCCCACACGTTCCAGGACGGGGACAACATGGGTTCGGTCTGGACGTACAACTGGTACCTGGACCGGTGTGACACCGCGACGAGCCCGCCCCACCAGGCCAGGCAGCAAATCATCGTCACGCATTACAACAACGGTTCCGACAAGGCCATTCCAGGCCTCTCCGACTTCCTCGTTCCGCCGAAACCAACTTACTCCGAGACTGACCTTCCCGCGAGTCAGTGCGGCCAGTGGGGCGGAAGCGCCACCGATACCGGGAATGAAGAGGTCGAGGCTGATGCCGAAACCTACAGGAAATACTGGTCGCTCTACGGCGTCATCCTGGGTTCGGCCCCGTTTGCCATCAACGAGATCGAGGATGACTACGGTATCGAGCAGCTTTCAAACGTCGAGTACGGACAGGATACCGGATCCAAGATTCAGCACAGCCAGTCCTGGGAGAACAGATGGATGCTCTCCGCTGGGCTCGAGGTTCATGGGGGGCTCGGCCACCATCTGGAGTTCGAGAACCAGACGGACTTTAGCTACCAGCACGGAATGCAGAGCGAGAAGGAAACAACATCTACCGTCACGACTGGATGGTCTTTCACCCTGGGCACGGGACCGCAGAAGACTCTTCGTGGCGATGCGCTGGGACGTTTCGGCTGGGGGGTCTTTGGCATCCCGAAGATAAACGTTCAAGACTTCAGCATTTACGCTTACGACTACGACCTGAAGTCGCAGTCGGGGACCTATCTGGACCAGGACATCCACATGGTGGAGATCAACCCGAACAGCGTGGCGGTCAAACCCGTAGCGTTTGAGCTGGCGAATCCCGGCGGACCAGAAGACGACTATCCGGGTCTCTTTGCTGGAATGCAGCCGTTCAAGGAGTCCACCAATCTGGAGTTCTGGCACAGCCAAGTCTGGGAGACCGAGTACCAGCCGTGGACAGTGAAGTTCGGTGATGGGAGCCACGGCGACAAGATCATCAACCCGCTCACGTTCGGAACCGGTTCCAATACGACCTCCACGGTTTCGGGAGAAACCGAGACGTTGCAATCGACGGGAGAGACACAGGACATCGAGCTTTCCGACGAGGCTTCGGTGAGCCTGCATACCAAGCTCCTCGGTCTCAAGTTGAATCTGAAGGCTGGTTACGACTCGAGCTTCACAACGAAGGTCACCAACACGACGAGTTTTGGAAGCGAACTCAAGCTCGAACTCACCATGGCGCCGTGCAAGGCGCCGCAGGAAGCCGAGTGCGTCACGAAGCTAACCGACCAGGCCTATCTTCTTGTTCCCACGGCAGTTGCAACCGGGCAGACGGGTGCTCCCTGGTTACCTGCAGCCTATGCGGCGCAGCTTCCGTGGGCCATCACCTGGCGCACTACGAGCTACTCCCTGGCAGGTGGTACCGCGAGCGGGCTCTCTTCAGCGCCTGTGACGGCGTCGGGTCTTGTCGTCGGCGGGCAGGGAGGAACGGCTGCCACCGGAGAGACGGGCTGGAGCCAGTACGTCTTCAAGGGGGCGCAACTCGGATGGAAAGAGCCGTACGGCGGCACGACGCCACTTCCGATGACGGCCGCCGATTTCAAACCGGCGAAAGGAATCGAGATCGATCTGAACGGCTGGTCGTGGTCATCCCTCGCCGGGAGCGGGACGTGGACGCGCATCGGAAAGGTCTGGCTCTACGAGTCCCGGCGCTCCGTGAAGAGAAACAAGGTTTTCGTCAAACTGGACTTCGGAAAGGGGACCTGGGATCTCGAAATCTACCGGGCCGATCTTTCCGGTCACCTCAACGCAAACGCGGGCGATGTCCAAGCCACGCTGTTGGTTAATGGGAAGTACTCCCTGAAGACGGACATGAGCCACAACGTCGAGATGGAGTGGCAATGGAATGGCCGTCAAAAAGACGTGAAGTCTATCGAAGTGACCTCCTACCATGGGGAATCTGATAGCGCCACGCTGTCAGGCAGGGCCGGCCTGGAAGGAACGCTTCCCGAGACGTTCCCTGGCTTCGGAGACCTGACGATCGAGATGAACGGACATGCGGTTCACATTCCCCTTCTCGATCACGAGGATCTCCTGGCGATCGTGGTGAACAAGGGGAAGCTGATGCACGACGCGAACGGCGTTCACCTCGTCGTGGATTTTGCGAGAAAGACATGGACTGCGGTCTTTGAAAGAGAAGCTTTCCACCGGTTAATGGCGCCCGTGCGGGGGGCCACGACCGTCAAAGTCAGGGTTGGCGGCGAACTGCGCGGCTCGACCGAGATGACCGTCAGGGATTTCACTGCGAACCTGAAACTCAAGGGATAGCGGACCGGACCCGGTACAGCCTGGGCGGCGAGACCTGCCGCCCAGGCTATTTGGCCGCTCCTGGGACCAGATCGCACGATCGCGAGTCCTTCTGAGCAGAAAAAACAAACTCGAGTCGTTGGCAGGTATACTTCGCAGGATGGCTTTCCGAAGAACGCTTCTGGTTGCCTTGTTGCTTCTGTGTTTCGCCACGGTGGCCGAGGCTCAAGTCCACCTCGTCCGGAAAGCGGACGGGCGCGCCGTCATCTTCAACATCGGAAGTGGATGGCGTGTCAATGGCAGAGTCCCAACGGACCAATATCTGATTTCTCAGCGAGACCGGTCCTCAGCTTATGACGACCTCATCCGGCAACACGCGCGGGCGGAAGGCGTGGATGAGAAGATCGTCAAGGCCGTGATGCTGATCGAGTCGAACTTCAATACCTGGGCGGTCTCTCCCAAGGGAGCCCGCGGACTGATGCAACTCATGCCCAAGACGGCGGCCCGGTATGGGGTGAGGAATGCCCACGATGCGCACGACAACGTTCGTGGCGGCGTGCGGTATCTCGCGGATTTGATGGACATGTTTGGTGGAAACACAACATTGGCGCTTGCGGCCTACAACGCGGGGGAGAACGCGGTTCTCAAGTACGGCGGGATACCGCCCTACGCGGAGACGCAAGAGTATGTCCGGCGCGCCATGGTGATTTTGGGAGGGAAGTCGTCCTCGCCGGTGCTCGGCGGCGGTTTCAAGGGGATGACGCCCGTTACCCCAGTGCCGAGATTCACGCGGGCGGTTGCTGATAGCGCTCCCGTCAAGCTCCGCCGGACTTCACGAGGGCCCGTCATCGCCAATGAACCGGTCCCCAAGCGGACCACTCCCATTCTGGGCCGGGTTGTTCCTGTCGATGAAAAGGCCGGGAGATGACTCCGCTGGTCTCCGACACCGGGGTTTCTCGTAACGTAGCCTTTTTTGACCACGGGCTCTTCCTTCTCCATCTCAACCGGGGGAAGGAGGAACTGAGGCAAGGCCATCACGAAGAAGCTCGCCGGGAACTCGAGGAGGCCCGCCGGTTTCGCTCTCAGGATCCTGAAGTTCTTGCAAATCTGGGGTTTGCGCTTTTTCATCTGGGGCACTACGAAGAAGCCGAGACCGTGACGCGCCACGTCTTGGCGTCGCACCCAACCTCGGTCCCGCTGCTCTTCAACCTCGGGCTGATTCTTTTCAAGTCTGGCCGGCAAGAGGCTTCCTGCGAGCCGTTGCAGCGTGTTTTGGCTCTGCAGCCCAACCACCGCAAGGCGCACTTGACGCTCGGACTCGCCTTGCAGCGGATGGGAGACTCCGACAAGGCACGGGATCACTTGCGTGCGGCGGGCGCCGAACCGAAGGCCGGTTTCGATCTCGACGACACGGTGTCTCGCGCGGCCCGGGCTGCATCCGCTGCTCCGCCCCCGCCTTCGGACGACGAGACCGCAAAGCACATTCAGACCACGCCGATCGTCAAGCCGGAACGGTTCGATCAGATGGCGGCCGCCCCGCCTCCGGCCACTGCACCGCCCGCGGCTCAAGAAGCCGTCACCACTGAAACGGCTGCGAGCGCGGACGTTCCTCTTGGCGATGCGCCAGAAGCTGCTCCCCCACCGCGTTCTGGGTCCACGATCCCCATCGAAATCATGAAGGCCCCAAAGGCCCTTGGTCCGTTTACACCTTCTGGCGGCGGGTTCCTGTCAGCCGATTGCCGCAAGGGTGTGATCGTGCGGCGAAACACGATAGCGGGCCGGAGGGGGTCCCTCTTCCTCCAGCCGGACCGGAGTCTCGTGGGAGCCCTGGCAGGCCTGCTCGTCGAGACGCGGGGACCCGGCACGATGCTGCTGGTCGACAAGGGGCGGCACCCGAATCTCGTGGCCCTCTCAGACGAGTTCTTCTCCGTGGATCCTCTGCGGCTCATTGCTTTCGATGATGCGCTGGCTTTCCGGGAGGACCCAGTCTTCGAGTTCCGCCGGCATATCCCGCTTCCGTTCCTCAAGCTCTTTGGATCGGGAGCGGTGGCGTTCAGCGCTCTTCTCGAGCCGGCCCGGTTCGAGGTCGACCCGGAAAACCCCATCTCTCTGACCTCAGCGTCCGTGATCGCCTACTCGGGGGATCTGAACGTTGACATCCTCGAAGGGTCCGACCCCTTCGAGCAAGCGGGCCTGGGCCCCGTGATGCGTTTCTCGGGTTCCGGTTACGTGCTTGCCGAGGGCGGCTAATTCGGCCGGTCCCCCGAGCCATCACCGCGACTGGTTCTTCTCTAGCCGTTCCACTTGTTGGGCCAGGATCGCCGAGACTCTGGCGGGGTCCTCATGCTCCACGTAAATCCTGATGATGGGCTCTGTCCCGGAGAGCCGGTGCAAGACCCAGCCCCGTTCGCCGAATGAGAGTTTGACGCCGTCCATGTTACTCAGCCCGGTCACGCGCTCCCCAGCGATCGTTTCCGGCGGCGCTTCGAGCATGGAGGCAACGAATTTCCTAAGCACGGGCATGGGCCCGTGAACATCTCTCCGGCCGTAAGAGAAGGAGCCGTAGCGCCGGTCCTGGTCTGAAAGGAGAGCGGTCAGGCTCTTCCCGGAACGGGCGATGGCCTCCAAGACGAGGAGGGCCGAGAAGATGCCGTCTCGCTCCGGGAGATAGAACGAGACGCCCAGTCCGCCGGATTCCTCGCCTCCGATGCCGATTTGACCCTCGATCATCAGGCTGGCCAGGTGCTTGAATCCGATCGGTGTGCAGTACACGGGTGTGTGGAGCGCCGTCCCCACACGGTCGACGAGGAGGGACGTTGAGAACGTTTTCCCGATTCCATTGTGGATTCGGCCGCGCGTGATCAAGTCTTCGGCGAGAAGAGCGAGGATACGGTGGGGGGTGACGAACGAGCCATCCGGAGCGACGACGCCGAGCCGGTCTCCATCCCCGTCGCTGGCCAGCAGCACATCGTAGGATCCGCGGGCAAGTTCAGAAACCGATTCCCCGAGGTGCTGGGGAATGGGCTCGGGGTTCACGCCTCCAAAAAGGGGGTCGCGGCTCTTCCTCACGGTCGTGACGCGAGTGGAGCCTCCGGTTCCGACAATGCGTTCGAGGATGTCGCCACTCGAGCCGTGCATGGCGTCAAACAACACCGAGAGCCCGGCCTTCCGAATAGTCTCGATGTCCACCAGGCTGACGATGGCTTCGCGGTAGGTGGTTTCGAGATCCACACTTTCTAGAGTGCCTCCAGCCTGGTCAGGAAGCCCAGACCCGAGCAGCTTGGAGATGGCCTTGTAGGCCGAAGGGAGCGCGCTCCCCCCGAAGTGAGCCTTGTACTTGATGCCGTTCCAGGAAAAAGGGTTGTGAGAGGCCGTGATGACGAGGCCGCCCCGGAGCCGCCTCGATTTTACGTGCCACGAGACACAGGGCGTCGGGATGGGTCTGTCTGCCAGGAGCACCCGGAAGCCCTTGCGGGAAAGCTCCAGGGAGCAGGCGTGAGCCACCTCGGGGGCGAGAAACCGTGTGTCGTTTCCCACCACGAAAGTCCACGGGTCTCCGGGGTCTGGATTCTCCGGCGCGGCGTTCCAGGCCCCGATGGCGTTGGCGACGGTGAGCGCATTATCGAAGGTGAAGTCGCGGGCGATCTGCCCCCTCCAACCGTCGGTCCCAAAGACAATCGTGTGGCTCATGATCCGTGAATTCTGCGGCTTTGGGGCCTCCGGGGCAACCAAGTAAGAGGGAATGCTCCCAGGGAAGGAGTAAACTCTGCCGTGTGGTGTCCGGTCTTGGGGTTCGGGAGAGGGCCAAAAATCTCGCGCGGGCCACCTAGAATGGAACGACGGTGAACGTGAACGTCCCCAACGCTCTTACACTTCTGCGGATTTTTCTGGTGCCCTTGCTCGTCGTGCTGCTGCTTACGCGCATGCCAGCACGTGAGTACGTCGCTCTGGGTGTCTTTCTCTTCGCGGCCCTCACGGACTGGCTCGATGGGTTCTGGGCAAGACGGTACAAGAAAGTCACGACGCTCGGCATGCTGCTTGACCCTATTGCCGACAAGTTGCTGGTCTCGGCAACCTTGATCTCTCTGGTTGACCTGCAAGAAGCAGATGCCTGGGCCGTCTGCATCATCATTGGCCGCGAGTTTGCTGTCTCAGGCCTGCGCTCGATTGCCGCCACGCACAACATCGTCATCTCGGCTTCAAAACTCGGCAAATGGAAAATGGTGGCCCAGGTTGTCGGCATCTCGCTCATGATTCTGGGCGCCCGCCTGGACGACATTGGGCTCTGGCGCAAAACCGGCCGCGCCGCTCTTTACGTGATGACGGTCATTGCCCTTATTTCTGGAGTCGATTACTTCAGAAAGTACCTTCGGCCGATCCTCGAAAAAGAGGCCGCCACGCCTTCCGGGTAGGTTCACTCACCAATCAATTGCGGGTATTTCGGATGCGTCTGCGAGAACACCAGGGAAAACCCGGTCGGGTTGGATGATGCAAGTGCCGGGTGAGTTCTCCTCGCCCGAACCACCTTCCCGGCACACACCAGCAACTGGCCATCCGTGCTGTGAATCTTGATCTCGAGGACTTGCCCGATTCGTGGCAGGGCTGGCGTCGCCACGAAGAGCCCGCCCAGGGAGACATCTCGCGTAAACCCATTTGCCGTGTGCCCCTCGAGTTCGAAACTGACAAGAAAACGCCTCTTCTTGCGCGCGGCATGCCGTCGCTCAGCCATGGGGACCTCCAGTTTTGATGTTGGAAAAACCTTTAAGTTTAGGATGTCCGAGCAGGCCTGGCAAGGAAAAAATCAGGACGCTCTACGTCAAGAGTGCGGCTTCTCCAGGTCCTCGAAAAATTGCCGCGTCTCCTCGAGAAGGTTCTGGGAGAGCAGTTCCTCCGGGCCCGTTTCGAACCAATCTGGCGGGAGGTGTCTCTTGTAGGGGTTCTGCAAGAAGCGTTTGCAGATCAGCAAAACAGTTCCGTAGTCGCTTTCGTTTCGAATCAACCGGCCTGCGCTCTGAATGACCCGGGTCATTCCGGGAATGACGTACGCGAACTCGAATCCGCGCTCGAACCGCTCGTCGAAGTACTTCCTCAGCCGCTCTTGCTGAAACTTTACCTGCGGAAGGGCAGGGGAGACCACCGCGACTCCCAGGAGCATGCGGCCCGGGTAATCGACACCCTCGGAGAACGGTCCGCCAGCGACGGTAAGAAGCGTGACGGGCGGACCCGAGTCCTTGAGGGCAGACAGGACGCGCCGCCGCTCGAGTTCCGTCGAGCGCGGGGGCGGCCGCAGAATTCTGCGCCGGGGTGACACATCGAGGAAACGGGCAGCCTCCTCGAGAAAGCTGTAGGACGGAAAAAGCACCAAGATGTTGCCCGGACAGCCTTCAGAGAAAGCCTGCAAGTGGTTCGCGATCCGGACGATCCCTTCCTTGCGCCGCGAGTAACGGGTATCGACATCGGTGGCGATCCGGACCATCCGGCGCTCGCGAGGAAATGGGGAGCCCACGCGAAGGGAGGTGAACCGGTCCGGGTCGAATCCGAGCAGATCCCGGTAGAACTCTGGAGGGGTCAGGGTTGCCGAGATTCCGGCCGCGGCCGCGCACTCGTCCCAGATAGGGGCCAGCTTGGCGGATGGGTCCTTGCAAAAAACGGCGACCCTTCGCCCCGCGGGAAGCACCTCGGCGAAAACATCGAACTCCTCGCGCTGGAAGCCGCCGGGCCGCGCCATCTGAAGCACGTCGTAAAAACGGGTGAACTCGAAGTACATGTCGAGAATCGGGTCGTCGGGAATTCGCTCGCCGCCGTTCTTCATGTGAGACATGTGCTTCACCACGATGGACTCGAGCAAGAGCTTGAAGCTCTCCAAATCCTCCGCCTGACAGTCGACGAGAGCAGGTTCGGGCGCCTCCGGGACGTCACAGATGCGTGCGATGAAAGTCCGCAGGTCCTGAGAAAGGCGCAGGATCTGGGGCACCACGGGAGACGAACTCTCCTCTATCAGTCCCTCGAGGTGTCCGAGGCGCGCCTCGGAAAGTTCGGGAGAGTAGTAGCCGCGGGCCCGATCCACGAGATTGTGAATCTCGTCCACGAGGAGAAGCGTCCTGGGGAGTTCGTGTGGATCGCGAATTTCCGAAAGAGAGATCCAGGGATCAAATGCGTAGTTGTAGTCCCCGATCACGACGTCGGCCTCCTCGACGAGGTTGAGGGAAACCTCGAACGGGCAGACTTCCTCGAGCCGGGATTCCTCGAAAATGACATCGGGAACGAGATCCCGGTGGTTCACGAGCAGCCGGTCGATGAGGCCGGATTCAGCGAGCTTCATCCCGTACTCACGTGCGAAAGGGCAGTGATCCTCGTGGCAGAGGACGACGTCGTTGGCGCACATGCGTTCCTTCGCTCTTAGCCGGAGCGTCCGGAAAGCCTCGCCCTCGATGGACTCGAGAGTGCGGGCGTAGATGTCTTGCTGGGTTGTCTTGGAAGTCAGTATGAAGAGGCGGCGTCCCTGGGTCAGCGCATTCTTCAGAAGGGGCAGGAGGGCGGCGGCTGTCTTGCCAATACCCGTCGGCGCCTCGACCAGAATGTGCTCTCCGGTGGATGCGGCCCGCTCGATGGCACCCGCTATCTCCCGCTGGCCAGGGCGGTAGGCGGGGAACGGAAACGAGAGGGTTTCGCCTTCCAGGGCCTTGGCGTCCGAAAGGGCCTTGCCTTCGAAGAACTCGGAGAGCAGCTTGCGAATCCGGCGCACCAGGCCGAGCCGGTACTCCTCGATGTTGATGTCCACGATATGTGTTTCACTGGCAAAGGTCTCCACGTCGGCGAGAACGAGGTGGCCTCGCACGGGGCGTTTCTCGGTGCTGGAAATCGCAACGAGGTACCAGCCCAGCTGCAGTTTGTACCGCTCCCAGCGAGGGGACCCGATCAGGGTGTCCTTTTCCTCCTCGAAGTGGATCGACTTGATCTCTTCCACGATGCACGTGCCGGCCTCATCGACGTACCTCCCATCGATGCGGCCTTCGAAAATCACCTCGAATCCGTCCACCGGAAACGAGTAGCGCACGGCGACTTCAGACTCATACCCGGGCCGCTGCTGTTTTGCCTCGTCAACCACACGCCGGTGAATGGCCTGTCCGAGCCACTGGCGGCGCCTCACGTCTCCGCGGTCATGTCCGATACGCCGAAACGCCGTCTCGAGGAGGACATGGGGCGAGACATAGACGCGCATTGCGGCGAGGTCGATCCGGGCTCCCACACCATCATTCTAGAAGGTAGAATCCTGTTGCCTTGAACCGGTTGCTGCTTTCTCTTCAGCGTTTGTGTGTCCTGGTGTCCATAGCGGCGCTCTTGCCCCTTACTGCCGAGGCAAAAAAGCCCAAAAAGAAGCATGTCCGAAGAGCGCGCGCCGCGGCTGCCGCGCCTGCCGTGCCGCGCAACGCCACTCTTGAACAGAGGCTTCTCTTCATTGCTCAGCGGTCGCCGGTGAGAAAGAAGGACGAGGTGGGCGTCACGATTGCCAGGGTGGGGAGCCCCGTGCCGCTCATTTCGGTCAACGGCGACAAGGCCCTCATCTTGGCGTCCACAACGAAGCTCTTCACCACGGCGGCGGCTCTCGACCGTTTGGGCCCCGGCTACCGGTTCAAGACGAGAATCTATGTGGATCAGCTGCCCGGCGGGGATGGGGTCTTGCCGGGTCCGCTCATTGTCGTGGGCGGGGGAGACCCTGCGATTTCCGGACGGCTTTACGAGGACGATCCCCTTGCGGTCTTTCGTCCCTGGGCTCAGGCGGTGGTCCGGAACGGTATTAAAACGATTCAGGCCGGCTTGTTGCTCGACACATCTTTCTTTGACGGCCAAATGTCTCATCCCGACTGGCCGCCCAACCAGGATCAAAACTGGTATCAGGCCCCCGCTTCGGCGCTCTCGTACAACGATAACGTGGTGTTGCTTCAAGCCACGGGAAGCGGACGGCCGGGGGCTCCGGCAATTCTTGGTTTCTATCCCGCCGGACCGCCGTTCATGTCCGTGAGCGGGCGGGTCGTCACGGCGGGAGGCATGTCTTCCCGGATCGGAGTGCGGCGTGAGTCTGGGAGCCGGACGGTCGTGGCCAATGGGCTCGTGGCCCGAAACCGGACGTGGGCGACGGCCATCACGGTCCCGGATCCTCCGCTGTATCTGGGGGCCGCCTTCTCACAGGTCTTGCGGGAGGAGGGGGTCAAGGTATCTGGCCCGTCGTCTCTGCGCACGGAACTTCCCCCCGGAGCGCCCCATGGCAAGCTGTTGTTGCATGTACACGAGACGCCCATCACCCCGGCCCTGGCTGTTTGTAATAAGCGCTCGCAGTCGTTTTATGCAGAGCAGATCCTGAAGACCCTGGCAGCGGAGCGGCGTGGTAAGGGGACGTGGGGGAATGGTCAGCTCGAGATCGCCGAGTTCCTCAAGTCGGTGGGGCTCGATCCCTCCCGGTATCACCTGGTGGATGGCTCCGGGCGATCGCCCAAGAACCGGGTTTCTTCGAACGATTACGTCGCTTTTCTGCAGGTGCTGGCAACGAAATGGGACAAGTTCCGCACCTTCGAGTCGACGATGGCGATTTCTGGCGACCAGGCGGGGTCGCTCAGACGCCGGCTGCTGTCTCCAGTCACCGTGAACAAGGTCTACGCCAAGACCGGGAACATCGCCGGAGTCTCGACGCTCTGCGGGTATGTGACGGCGCAGAGCGGGCAGCGTTATGTCTTTTCGATACTCGTGAACGGCGGTTGTTCGGACGGTGCCGGACACGCGTTTCAAGACAGGCTCATCACCGAACTGGCCCGCTTCGGGTGAAGAGGCGTCTGACCCCCAAGTTCAAAGTATGGATTACCGCGCGCTCCTGAATAACGTCGAGAAGACACTTAGCTCGATTGAGCCGGGTGAAGACAGCTTGTCCACGATCACGAGCGTCGCCGAGTCAGTCGTGACGAACTTCCGGAAGGAACTCGGAATCCGGGGCGGACGCCTCTACGTTCGCAACGAGAACGTGTTTGTCTTGCAGTCGGGATTTGGCCGGTCGAAAAAGGCGCCCATAGGGCTCGAAGTTCCGGCGACCTACGTTCCCATCGCGAAGGCGCAGGAGGAAGGTCTCGTCATCACCGACCGGAACGATCCTGGAGTCGACCAGGCCCTGGAAAGTCAGATCGGTGTTTCCAGGTTCGCTGCTGTTTCGTTTGGCGAGGGCCGGTTCCTCCTTTCTTTCGACGTGCAAGCCCGTGTTCGGGGCGAGGACCTGCTCCTTTCGCTCGGCATCATTCGGACAGTCTTGGATTCCAAGGTACGCACTGAAAAACTCGAGAGCTGGATGAATGATGCGCGCCGCATCCAGCAGAGCATCCTGCCGAAGTCATTCCCCTCTGTCGCCGACTACGACGTCTTCGGAATGACGCGCCCGGCGGAACTGGTGGGAGGCGACTTCTACGACTTCATTCCCCTGTCGCCCCTCAGCTTCGGAGCGGCGGTCGCGGATGCCTCCGGGCATGGGCTTCTGGCGGCGCTGCTGGTCCGCGATGTCTACGTGGGACTCCGCATGGGGATCGGGGGAGACCTCAAGATCGCGCGAACCATCGAACGGCTCAACCGCATCCTGAACAAGAGCCGCTTGACCACGAAATTCGTCTCGCTTTTCTACGGCGAATTCGAGGCCGACGGAGAGGTCATCTACGTCAATGCGGGCCACACTCCGCCCATCCTCTTGAGGTCCGGCACGCGGACGTTTGAGATTCTGGATTCGACCGGCATGGTCCTCGGCCCGTCTCCCAACGCGCTCTACGGCCGGCGGGCCGTCAAGATGCTCCCGGGTGACGTCATGCTCCTCTACTCCGACGGAATTAGCGAGGCCACCAACGTGAAGGGGCAGGAGTTTGGAGAGAAGCGGATTCGGAAGCTGATGGCTCAAATGCGCCGGCGTCCGGCCCGGGAGTTCGCGGAGAAACTCAACGCTGCCGTTGCGGCCTGGAGCGCGGGCAAACCACAGGAAGACGACCAGACGATCGTCGTCATAAGGAGGGGCGAAAAGCCTCCTTCCAAGAAACCCCGTCCAAGGAAGAAGAGCGAGAAGCCTGGTCCCCTTGGGGGAGAGAACCCTCCGGAAGCACTCGCTGTTCCGAAGGAACCGGGGAGCGAGTAAGGCCGTCGCTGGCGAGCGGTCCAGTTTTTCGCAATCGGGGCTGACTTAGGGAATCAACCTGGGAGAGAATTTCTTTCACGGGAGACGGCGGTCCCTGTCTGGCCGCCGTCAAAATCAGATCCTCTAGGAGTGTGTTCATGAAGAAATCCCTTTCTCTGGCGGGCTTGCTGACCGCCTTCACCCTCATTGCTGGAGCCGCCGGCGCTGCAGAGTGGCAACTTGTCGGCGTGACGTATCCAGACGGCAAAAAGGTCAACGTGCCCTTTGCCAAGACCTCGATTGCCCCCAAGGATGCCGTTCTGAAAGGTGTCGTCAAGTTCGAGGGGACTCAGGGAAACATCAAGCTCTCCTGGGAAAAGATGGAACCGGCCGTGATGTTTGCGGGAAATATCACTTCGTATGCGGTTTGGGCCGTCACGCGCGATGGCCGCCCCGAGAACCTGGGAGAACTACCGGTACGTGAGAAGAAATCTGGAGAAGCCACCTTTAGAACCGGCAAGAAGAACTTTGCCCTCGTCGTGACTGCCGAGGTCCTGCCCGGGACCGTCTACCCCACCGAACTCGTCATCTTCACGTCGGGCAAGGTGGACGAGAAGACAACAGCATCGAACTGGGAGTTCATCGCTGACGTGAGGTATCCGCTTCCGGCCGTCATCAGACCCGGCAACCCGTCCATCGCGAACCTTTCCTACAGCCCGGGAGGCGAGCCGATCGAGCTGCAGCAGGCACGCAAGGCCTATGACATGGCCGTCGAGATTCAGGCGGATTCCGTTGAGCCGAAAGCCATGGGAGAGGCCAAGCAGCAACTCGAGCAGGCCACGAACGCCTCGGCGGGTGGTTCGAGGAAGACGGTCGTCGACTATGCACAGCGTTCTCTCGAAAATTCTGGCCTGGCCATTCGCGTGAAAGTCAACAAGATTCTCGACACGATTGCTGCCGCGGAGGCCCAGATCCACCGCGCCGCGGAGGAAGCCAGGGCCCGTGAATTGGAGGCGACGAAGGCCAAGGCCGTGGCTGCGGAAGCTGAGAAGGTGCGGCTTGCAGCGGAAGTCGAGAGGCTGAAGACCGAGAAGGAGTCTCTGCGCAAGTCGCTCGTGGACGCCGTCGGGTCCCAGATGACCATCACCGAAACAGCCCGCGGAGTCGTTGTGGGAATGGCGGACGTTCTCTTTGATGTCAACAAGTACACGCTGAAGCGTAATTCCGAGATCTCCCTGGCAAAAATCTCGGCCATCATGATGGTCTTCCAGAAATTCAACGCCCGCGTCGAAGGGTTCACCGACTCGACGGGCAAGGATGAAACGAACATGAAGCTCTCGGCCGAGCGTGCGCGTGCCGTGGCCGATTTCCTCGTGGCCCAGGGCGTTGTCGCGACCCGCCTCGCGCACAGCGGGTATGGCGCTGCCAACCCGGTGGCTTCGAACGATACGGCCGAGGGCCGTGCGAAGAACCGCCGGGTCGAGATCATTCTTGGGCAGGGTCCGGTGGAGCCCACCCCGGGCGGGATGGTTGCTCCAGCGAAACCGGTGAAGGCAGCTGTCAAGCCGGCACCGAAACCGGAAGCTGCCAAGGCTGAACCAGCCAAGCCGGAAGCCCCCAAAGCTGCTCCCGCCCAGGAAGAGCGCAAAAAGTAGGGCGGAGTTTCGCTCACTCGAAAAGAGGGGCCGCAAACGCGGCCCCTCTTTTTCGTTTCCTTGTTTCTCGGTATCCGTGAGTCAGCGAAAAACCATTGAGGCGTGCCCGCCGGGGCAAGTGAGGGTCTCGGCAGCCTTATTTGACGGCCGGGGCTAATGCCTGCGACGGGAGTTTCTCCAGCATGCGGGCGGCCAGTTTTTCAAGGTCGTCCTGTGTGGGGTCACCGCCCCGGGAGCGGAGAACATCCTCGGCCCAGCCCCGCAAAACCAGGGTCTTTTCTTTCCCATCGACAACATCAATCACGATGTAGGCTTTCTTGTACTCTGCGGACTTGGCATAAACGACGCCGCCGTAGGGCCCCCAGGGGTCCCACTGGGTCATCGAGTAGCCCCACCGGATGGCATCGACATACCCATCGACGCTGACCTGGGTGGCAACGAAGAGATCAGCGCTCTCGGCTGGTCCCAAGCTATACCCTTTCCTAGCCAGGGCCAATTTGACAGCCGGGTTGAAGCGCTCGCTGAGGAATTCCATCTGGGCAGGCGTGTGGCCTTTGAGTCCGGCCGGCACCTGGTAGAAAGCGTACGTCTTCTTTCCGCTGAAGGAAGCGCCCGGAGCCCTGTCTGATTTCACCTCCAGCGAGGAGCAGCCAGCCAAAAACAGGGAGAGGGAGAGGATCACGCTGGCGTTGTTGGATCTTGTCATGGTATTCCTTTCATCGGGCGAGGGGCCCCGGTTCAAGAGAGCGGCAAGATGCGAGGGGAGGATTAGGCTCATCTGAAAAGCGAATTGGAATAAAGAGCCGTTCCTGTCATGGGTTTCGGCTGGGAGGTGGAGTTTCTGGTTTGTTCCAGCCCCCGCCAAGCGCCCTGTAGAGCTGAATGACGGAGAGATAGCGGTCGCGGATGACCCGTGCGAGGGAAATCTCGGCGCTGAAAAGCTGGCGCTGAGCATCCAGGACATCGAGATAGCTCGAAACGCCGCCGTCGTAACGAAGGAGAGCGATCCGTTCCGCTTCCTCGAGAACCTCGACGTTCCTTCTCTGTGCCGCCTTGATCTCGATGGTTCGGCGGTGCGCCTCCAGCGCGTTAGCGACGTCGCCAAAAGCTGAAAGCGCCGTCCTTTCATACTGCGCTCTTGCCTGCTCCCACTGGGCCTTTGCAGCTTCGAGGTTCTGTATCAAGCGCCCTCCTTGAAAGATGGGCCCCGTGATGCCCGCCCCCAGATTCCAGACAAACGAACCGGAGTTCAAAAGATCAGAGAGGTCCGTGCTCCCGGATCCAAGAGCGCCGGTCAGTGAAATCTGCGGGAAGAACTTCGCATGGGCCACTCCGGTCTGTGCGTTGGCCGCCGCCAGCGTGTGTTCGGCTTGCTTCACGTCGGGCCGGCGTTCCAAGAGGGCGGACGGCAGCCCGGCGGGTATTCCGGGAGCTTCGATTTTTACGAGCGCACGCCCTCTTGGAATGGTCCCTGGCTTTCGCCCGAGCAGCTGGGTGATCTGGTTCTCCTTCAGGAAGATGGCTTCGCGAATCTGGGGAAGCACTGCTTCTGTCTGAGCAACCGCGGCAGCCGCCTGGCTGACGTCGAGCTTCGTGGCAATTCCGCCCAGTAGTTGCTTTCGAAAGAGATCCAGGGTCGTCTTCCGGCTCGCAAGCGTCCGATCGGCAATCTCGAGTTCGAGGTCGAGTTCTCGCAGTTCCAGGTAAGCCTGGGCGACCGATGTAACGAGAGAGAGGTAGACTCCGCGCCGGGCCTCCACGGTGGAGAGCAGCTGGTTGACCGCGGCCTCGTTCGAGCGCGTGATTTTGCCCCAGAGGTCGAGTTCCCAGGACGCGCTCATGCCGGTCTCATAGGTGTTGTAAGTGAGAGTGGCCGGGATCCCAGGAAGCGCCGATTCCTGCCTAGATGCGGAAATGCCGTATCCGATTTGGGGGTAGAAGTCCGCCCTGGCGATTCCAGAAAGGGCGCGGTATTCCTCTACACGCGCCGTCGCGGCTCGGAGGTCTGTGTTGTTCTCCACGGCTTCCTTGATCAGGCTCGTGAGGATGTCTTCCCCCATGGTGGCTTCCCACCAGGGGATATCAGCCAGTGACGCTTCGACAGGAGGCCCCGCTAGACCCCGGTGGTTCTCGGGAATGGCGATCTGGGGACGGCTGTAGTCCATCCCCACGGTGCAGCCGGTTGATGGCAGCAAAAACAAGGCGCAAGACAGGAGTCCCGTGACGAACCGTTGACATCTCTCTCTTGACGGCCGCTCGCATCTCATCTCAACGCCCTCCCGGTTGGACGGCCGAAGGCAAACCGGCTCCCTCCCGGGTCTCGTGGTCCTTGACACCGCTCAACCTCTCAACCAGGACGAACAGGACGGGAATCAAGCAAACTGCGAGAACCGTGGCTATGGCCATGCCCGCGAAGACGGCAATGCCCATGACTTTGCGGGATTCGGCACCGGCCCCCGAGGCCCTCACCAGAGGCACACAACCGAGAATGAAGGCAAACGCCGTCATCAGGATCGGGCGGAAGCGGAGCCGGGCTGCGTTTAGAGCCGCCTCGACCACATCCATGCCCTCCCCGTGTTTCATTTTTGCGAATTCGACAATCAGGATGGCGTTTTTGGCCGCCAGACCAACGAGCATCACGAGGCCAATCTGGGCGAAGACGTTGTTGACGTAACTTTCTCCTAACACGGGCGGTAGAAGCTCACGGCAGGCCCACAGTCCAAGGAAAGCTCCGAAAGCCGCGAAAGGAGTTCCCAAAAGAACGCTGAACGGGAGGGACCAGCTTTCATACTGCGCTGCCAGGATGAGAAACACGAAGATCATGGCGAACAGAAAAACCGTCGCGCCAGTTCCCGCCGCGCGCTTTTCCTGGTACGACATGTTCGACCAGTCGTATCCCCAGCCCGCGGGAAGCACTTCTTTTGCTGTTGCCTCCAGGGCATTCAGGGCCTGGTCAGAGCTGTAGCCGGCCGCCGGAACCCCTGTGATTTCGGCCGACCGGTACAAATTGAACCGGTTCGTGAAGTCAGGTCCCGATGTCTCTCTCATGTTGACGAGAGTGTCCATTGGGACCATTTCGCCATCACTCGTCCGGACAAAGAAGAGCCCGAGCGATTTCTGGCTGGCCCGAAACTCTGGTTCGGCCTGCATGTAAACCTTGTACACGCGGCCGAAACGGTTGAAATCATTGATGTAGGCGCTTCCGAGAAGGGTCCCGAGCGTGTCGTTGACATCCTGGATGGGAACGCCAAGTTTTAGGACCTTTTGCCGGTCGATGGCGGCACGAACCTGTGGGACGGAGGCACGAAAGACGGTTGAGATCCGCCCGATCTCGGGGCGTTTCTGTGCCGCGGCGATGAATCTCTGCGCCATGACGTCCAGTTCTTGCGGCGAGCGTCCCGCCTGATCCTGCAGAACAAAGGTGAACCCCGAGCCGCTGCCAAGCCCTGGAATCGGGGGGGGTGCAAAGGCAAAAACCTCGGCTTCTGGCAGACGGCTGTAGAACTCCTCGTTGAGGAGCTTCATGGCGACATCCGCGCGCTGGTTCACGTCCTTGCGTTCGGACCACGGCTTGAGCTTGACGAAGAGGAATCCCGTATTGGGGGCGATGGCTCCGGTCAAGAGGCTCAGTCCGGAGACTGTCGTGAATCCCTCCACGGCCGGGCTTGTCGAGAGGACTTTCTCGACTTTCTTCAGGATGGAATCCGTCCGTTCGAGGGACGCAGCATCCGGCAACTGGCAGTTCACCATGAAGTAGCCGTTGTCTTCATCTGGAAGGAAGCCGGTCGGAAGGTCCATGACGAGTCCGCTAGCCAGGCCGACGATGATGGCGATGAAGATCAGGCTCCTGACGGTCTTGCGGATCAGAATCCCCGTGAAGGAGATGTAGCGGTCCGTGACGCGCCCAAAAACGCGGTTGAAAACGTTGTAAAGGGGGTCCAGGAACGACTTGTCTTCACCCTTGGGTTTCAGGAGTTTTGCCGCAAGCGCGGGGCTGAGGGTCAACGCATTGAAGGCCGAGAAGCAGACGGAGATGGCGATGGTCACCGCGAACTGCTGGTAAAGGCGTCCGGTGATGCCCCCCATGAAGGCTACCGGCACGAAGACGGCTGTCAAGATGAGCGCGATCGCCACGACAGGTCCCGAGACTTCCTCCATGGCTTTCAAGGTCGCGTCCCGGGGGCTCGAGCCATGCTCAATGTGGTGCATGACGGCCTCGACGACGACGATGGCATCGTCGACGACGATTCCGATAGCGAGAACGAGCCCGAGAAGTGACAGGACGTTGACGGAGAAGCCCAGGAGCGGGAACACGGCAAATGTGGCGATGAGCGAGACGGGAACGGTCAAGAGGGGAATCAAGGTCGCGCGCCAGTTTTGCAGGAAGATGAAAACGACCAGAATGACCAGAATGACGGCCTCGAAGAGGGTGTGAACGATCTCGCTGATTCCCTCGGAAATGGCCTCCGTCGTGTCGAGAGACATTTCCCACTTCAAGTCGTCCGGGAAGGTGGCCGCGACCTCCTTCATGGTTTTTTCAACTTCCCGCCGCACTTGCAGGGCATTGGAGCCGGGTGCTTGGTAGACCGCGACGACGGCCGCGGGCTCGCCGTTGAGGCGTCCCGTCGAGTTGTAGCGAAGGAGCCCCAACTCGATGCGCGCCACGTCTCTCAGCCGCACCTCGGAGCCATCTGGATCCGATTTCACGATGATGGCTCCGAATTCCTCGGCGTTGAGCAGGCGGTCTCTCAGCTTGAGGGTGTAAGTGAACTGGGTTTCTGGAAGGGAAGGCTCGCCCCCGATCTGTCCTGCTGGACTCAGTGTGTTTTGGGCTGAGATCGCGTTTTTCAGGTCTCCAACGGTCAAACCGAGTGCGGCCAGCCGGTCCGGTCTGACCCAGATTCTCATCGAGTAGTCGCCGGACCCCCCGTAAAGGGTGACGTCGCCGACACCCCGGATGCGGCTAAGCTTGTCGTTGATATTGATGGCGGCGTAGTTGGACATGAAAACGCTATCCCAGGATCCCTTCGGCGACGTGAGAGACACCAGGACGAGCGGAAACGAGAGTGATTTCTTGACGGTGACGCCATAATTCTTGACGCTCTGGGGGAGCGTCGCCATCGACTGGGTGACACGGTTCTGCACCAGAACGTTCGACATGTCGAGGTTGGACCCCACCTCGAACGAAACCTCGGCCTTCAGCGTGCCATCGTTGGCGTTTGTCGACTTGACGTAGAGCATGTTGTCCACGCCGTTGACCTGCTGCTCGATTGGCGTGGCGACCGCCGACTCGACCTCGATCGCATTCGCCGCTATGAACGTCGTGGTGATCTGCACGAGCGGCGGAGTGATATCCGGATACTGCGAGACCGGCAGGCCCGTCAGCGCCACGCCGCCCACGACCACCATGATGATCGATATGACGATCGCTACGATGGGGCGCCTTACGAAGAACTTCGCCATTGCCTATTTCCCCGCGTCCGGAGGCGCTGGCACCGCTCCCTCTGCCGCGGGGGAAGCCGCCTGGCCGGCAACCTTGGGGGCAACCTCTTCTCCCTCTTTCACTTTCTGCAGGCCCTCGATGACGACGTTTTCACCGGCCTCGAGCCCCCGCAAGATGCTCCAGAGTTCGCCCGTGCGAGGCCCCGCCTTCACTTTGCGGAACTCGGCCTTGTTTTGCGCGCCGATCACCGCAACGCGATACTCGCCCTGTACTTCCTGGACGGCCTTCTGGGGAACGCAGACCACGCCCTCGAGCGTTTCGACGGTGAACCGGATACGGCCGTACTGCCCTGGCCGCAAGACGTTTTGAGGGTTGGGGAAAAGAAGCCGCACGGCCAGTGTGCCCGTCTGCGGATCTATGGAGCGTTGCACGGCGTCGAGCCGCCCTCTCTCCGGGTAGACCCTTCCATCAGCCAAGATGAGGTCCACGGTCCGCTTGCCCTCCTCTGGAGGGGCCTTCTGCCGCCGCGCTGCGAATGTGAAGTAGTCCGCTTCGGTGATGCTGGCATCGAAGTAGATCGGGTCGATCACCGAGACAGTTGTCAGAAGCGTGGACTCCCCCCTCCCGACGAGTGTACCGGGACGTACCTTGGTGAGGTCGGCAAGGCCCGAAATGGGCGACGTGATCCGCGTGTAACCGAGATTGAGTTCGGCTGTCCTGAGAGCGGACTTCGCGGCGTCGAGCTGTCCTCTGGCCGCGTCTCGTGTCGAGACGGCGTTGTCGTAATCACGCCGGCTCACGGCTTCCTGTTCCGCCAGGGGTTTTAGCCGGGCGACGTCGAGTTCGGCCTGAGAGAGCTTCGCTTCCATCGTGGCAACGTTGGCTTTCGCCTGAGCCGCGATAGCCTCGAGCGGTTTGGGGTCGATCGTGTACAAGAGAGCACCTTTCTTGACGAAATCGCCCTCCTTGAAATCAACGGTCTCCAGGATGCCCTCCACGCGGGCCCGGATCTCGACGTCCTCCGAACCCGCTGTCTGGCCCACCAGTTCCATCATCACCGGGACATCCTGAGTGGTGGCGGGAGCCACGAACACTTCAGGGGTAGGCATCACGAAGGGCTCCTTCTTTTTGCAACCGGCCGGGCTGAGCAGAAGAAGGGCCAGGGCCAAAGAGCCCCCGGCAGCGTGAGCCCAGGGTGTTCCCCCGGACATCCTCCTGGAAGCGGGAAGGGAGAGAGAGGATGTCTTCCCACTGTCTTGTGTGTTCATCTGTTTCTCCTCCTGCGCCTCAGTGAGCCGTGGCTGCGTTTGCAGCCTCCGGTTTTTCCGGGCTATTCCACCCGCCGCCCAGAGCCTTGTAGAGCTGGATGACCGAGACGTAGTGGTCGCGAGTCACCTGTGCCAGTGAGATTTCTCCGCTGAAAAGCTGCCGCTGCGCGTCCAGAACGTCGATGTAGCTCGAGACGCCGCCTTCGTAACGCAGTAACGCAAGGCGCTCGGCGTCTCTCAGGACGTCCACGTTTTTTTCCTCGGCCTTCCTGATTTCCTGCGTCCTCCGGTAAGCCTCGAGGGCGTTGGCCACGTCGCTGAATGCCGTGAGGGCGGCCTTCTCGTACTGGGCCTTCGCCTGTTCCCACTTGGCCTTTGTGGCCTCCAGGTTCCTCTTTAGTTTTCCGCCCTGGAAAATGGGGCCGAGAATTCCAGCTCCAATGTTCCAGATGAATGAGCCAGATTTCAGAAGGTCCGAAAGATCCGAGCTGCCGAGCCCGGCACCGCCGGTGAGGGAGATTTGCGGGAAGAAATTTGCCTCGGCAACGCCGATTTCCGCGTTTGCCGCGGCCAGCGTGTATTCGGCCTGCCGGACATCGGGCCGGCGCGTTAGAAGCGCGGAAGGAAGCCCCGCGGGTATCGGCGGGTCCTTTCTCTCGACGAGCGCCTGCCCTCTAGGGATGGGCCCTGGCGGCCGCCCGAGAAGCAAGGCCAGTTGGTTCTCTTTCTGGAAGATCGACAGCCTGACCGACGGGATCACGGCTTCTGTTTGCGCGAGTGCCGCGGCGGCTTGCGAGGTCTCCAGCCGGTTCGAAATGCCGCCGAGCAGGCGCTTCTTGAAGAGTTCGAGCGTCTCCTTGCGGCTCTCGAGCGTGCGAAGTGCAATCTCGAGTTCCAGGTCGAGTTCCCTGAGTTCGATATACGCCTGTGCTACTCCCGTGATGAGCGAAAGAGACACGCCCCGGCGGCCCTCGATCGTTGCCAGCATCTGGTTCACGGCTGACTCGTTGGAGCGCCGGATTCGGCCCCAGAGGTCAGCCTCCCAGGAAGCGCTGGCTCCAATTCCGAACGAGTTGTAGGTTCGGCCATCACCTTCAAGGACGCCAGTGGTTTTTTGCCGCGTTGCCGAGAGGTCGTACCCAATCCGAGGGTAAAAGTCAGCCCTGGCGAGTCCCGCGCGCGCCCGGTATTCCTCGACGCGGGCCGTGGCAACGCGAAGATCGTGGTTCTTATCCAGTGCCTCGCTGATCAGAACCTGTAACACGGCGTCTCCCGTGGCTGCCTGCCACCAGGAGATATCGGCGAGCGATGCCTCTACTGCCGGCCCTTCGAGTCCACGGTGATTCTCTGGAACCTTGAGTTCTGGGCGCTGGTAGTTGGGACCCAGGGTACACCCCGAGGCGAGGAGAACGGTCACCAGCAGGGACGTGAAACGGGTCTGGTACATCTCAGTGCCCCCCTTCCGCTGGAGTTCTCGGGCCATCGTGATGGTCTGGCTTCTTTCCGCCGAGCCTTTCGACCAGAACGAACAGAACTGGGATGAGGCAAACGGCGAGGATGGTGGCGATCGACATCCCAGAAAAGACGGCCATTCCCATGACTTTTCTGGACTCGGCTCCGGCGCCTGAGGCTCTGACGAGGGGCACGCAGCCCAGGATGAATGCAAAGGCCGTCATCAAGATGGGACGGAAACGAAGTTTGGCGGCCTCGAGAGCCGCGGCCGCGACGTCCATGCCTTCCTCGTGTTTCATCTTGGCGAACTCGACGATGAGGATTGCGTTCTTGGCTGCAAGCCCGATCAGCATGACGAGACCGATCTGCGCAAAGACGTTGTTGACGTAGCTCTGGCCAAAGACCGAGGGGAGTGCCTCGCGGCAAATCCACAGACCCGCGAAGGCTCCGAACGCCGCGAACGGCGTCCCGAGAAGGACGCTGAAGGGGAGTGACCAGCTCTCGTACTGCGCGGCGAGAATCAGGAAGACGAAGATCATGGCAAAAACGAAGACCACGGCGCCCGTGCCAGCCGCCTTCTTCTCCTGGTAAGACATGTTCGACCAGTCGTAGCCCCACCCCGACGGGAGGACCTCGCGCGCAACTTCCTCCAGGGCCGTCAGTGCCTGATCCGAGCTGTATCCCTCGGCTGCCACTCCCGAAAGCTCCGCAGCCCTGTAGAGGTTGAACCGGACCGTGAAATCAGGTCCGGAGGTGTCTTGCATCTTGACCAGGGTGTCGAGTGGCACCATGTTCTTGCCGTCGGCCGTCCGGACATAGAAGAGCCCCAGCGCCTTCGCGGATGCTCTGAACTCTGGCTCGGCCTGCATGAAGACCTTGTAGACCCGGCCGAACCGGTTGAAATCGTTGATGTAGTTGCTCCCCAGGAGTGCGGCGAGGGTTCCATTCACGTCGCCAAGAGGAACCCCTAGCTTGAAGGTTTTCTCACGATCCACGTTGGCGAAGATCTGGGGAACGGACGCCCGGTAGACCGTCGAGATGCGGCCAATCTCGGGCCGCTTCTGCGCGGCGGCCATGAACTTTTGAGCCATGGCCGAGAGTTCCCGTGGCGAACGGCCGCCCCGGTCCTGAAGCATGAAAGTGAAACCAGATCCGCTTCCGAGGCCTGGAATCGGCGGGGGAGCGAAGGCAAAAACCTGCGCTTCGGGAACCTCCTTGTAGAACTCGAGGTTGAGGAGCTTCATCGCGATGTCGGCGCGCTCCCGGACGTTCTTCCTTTCATCCCAAGGTTTCGCCTTGACGAAGATGAAGCCGGTATTGGGCGCCATTGATCCCGACAGCAAGCTGAATCCGACGACCGTCGTGGCGCTCTCGACCGCCGGGCTGGCCAGGATGATTCGCTCGACCCTTTTCAGAACAGCGTCGGTCCGGCGAAGTGACGAGGCATCCGGCAGCTGACAGTTCACCATGAAATAGCCGTTGTCCTCGTCCGGCAGGAACCCAGTCGGGAGCTTCTTCACGAGACCGCCCGTGAGGGCAATGATGATGACGATGAAAATCACGCTCCTGACGGTCTTGCGGATCAAGATCGAGGTGAATGAGATGTACCGTTCGGTGAACCTCCCGAAAATCCGGTTGAACCAGCCATAGAAGGGATCCAGGAACGACTTCTGTTCCCCTTTCGGCTTGAGGAGCTTGGCGGAGAGTGCGGGACTCAGCGTCAGCGCGTTGAAAGCGGAAAAGCAAACCGAGATGGCAATCGTAACGGCGAACTGCTGATAGAGACGTCCAGTGATGCCCCCCATGAAGGCGACTGGCACGAACACGGCCGTCAGAATCAGCGCGATGGCGACGACGGGTCCGGAGACCTCTTCCATGGCCTTCGCGGTTGCCTCCTTGGGACTGAGCCCATGCTCGATGTGGTGCATGACGGCCTCGACCACAACGATGGCGTCGTCGACGACGATTCCGATTGCCAGGACGAGCCCAAGGAGCGAGAGGACGTTGACCGAGAACCCGAGGATTGGGAAGACGGCGAACGTCGCAATGAGCGAGACGGGAACGGTGAGCAACGGAATGAGCGTGGCTCTCCAGTTCTGCAGGAAGATGAAGACCACGAGAATCACGAGGAGGACGGCCTCGAAGAGGGTATGGACGATCTCGGTGATTCCCTCGGAAATGGCCGCCGTCGTGTCGAGCGAAAGTGTCCACTTGAGGTCTTTCGGAAATGCCGGGTCGATCTCCTTCATGGTCTTGTGGACGGCATCCCGGACGGCCAGGGCGTTTGAACCGGGAGCCTGGTAGACACCGATGATTGCGGAAGGCTGGCCGCTCAAGCGTCCGGTCGAGTTGTAAAGGAGCGAGCCGAGTTCGATCCGGGCCACATCTTGCAAGCGCACCTGCGATCCGTCTGGATTCGACCGCACGACGATCTCGCCGAACTCCTCGGCGCTTTTCAGGCGTCCGCTGGTGTTGACCGTGTACGAGAACATGGTCCCCTTGGGCGAAGGCTCCCCGCCGATCTGTCCGGCTGGGCTCAGTGTGTTTTGTGCCTGAATGGCATTCTTGAGGTCGATGACCGTCAGCCCGAGAGCAGCGAGGCGGTCTGGGTGGACCCAAATCCGCATGGAGTAGTCCGAGCCTCCGAAGAGGAAGATATCGCCCACTCCGCGGATTCGCTTCAGGCGGTCCATGATGTTGATCGCCGCGTAGTTGGACATGAAAACGCTGTCCCATGTCCCCTCGGGTGATGTCAAGGCAATCAGCATCAGGGGGAACGAGAGCGACTTCTTGACCGTCACTCCGTATTCCTTTACCGATGACGGCAGGGTTGCCGTGGCTTGAGACACACGGTTCTGAACGAGCACGTTGGACATGTCGAGGTTCGAGCCGACCTCAAAGGAGACCTCGGTCTTCAGAGTCCCGTCATTGGAGTTGGTGGACTTGACGTAGAGCATGTTATCGACGCCGTTCACCTGCTGCTCGATGGGGGTCGCAACAGCTTGTTCGACGTCAACCGCGCTCGCGCCCGTGAATGTGGTGGTGACCTGCACGAGTGGCGGTGTGATGTCCGGGTACTGAGAGACAGGTAATCCGTTGAGCGCCACTGCGCCGACGATGACCATCACGATTGAAATCACCATCGCCACGATGGGCCGGCGAATGAAGAATTTCGACATCGTTCAGTTCTCCGGCTTTCCGGGCTCTTTGGAAGACTCGTTACTTGGAGCCTCGGGAACATAGGGTTTCGTGCGAACGTCCAGGCCCGATTGCGTCCGCTGGAGGCCCTCCACGATCACCGGTTCGCCAGCCTTCAGTCCGCTCGTGACCGAGACGAGATCCCCCAATTTCGGACCAGTCTCGATGGTGCGAATTTCTGTTTTCTTGGCAGGACTCACCACAACGACTTGCTGTACCCCTTGAAGTTCCTGGACCGCCTTCCGCGGAACACAGACGGCATCCTTCAGTGTGTCCACCACAAACCGGACCCGCCCATACTGTCCGGGTCTCAACAGCCGGTGTGGATTCGGGAATTTGAGGCGCACGGCAAGGGTTCCGGTTTTCGTGTCGATCGCCCGCTGCACCGCATCCACCTGCCCCTTCTCCGAGTAGAGGTCTCCATTTGCCAGAACGAGTTCGATACCCTGCTTCCCCTGGTCACCTTTTGGGTCCGCCTGTTTCTTCAGGTAGGTGTCAACGAGTCTCAGGTAGTCAGCCTCCGTGACGCTGCCCGTGAAGAAGATGGGGTCAGTTGCGGAGATAGTTGTCAAGAGAGTGGATTGACCCCGCCCGACGAGGTTTCCGGGCTTCACTTGCGTGACATCCGCAAGACCTGAAAGAGGTGCCAGGATGCTTGTGTAGCTCAGGTCGAGCCGCGCCTTCTCCAGTGCTGCCTTCGCTGCATCGAGTTGTGCCTTTGCCGCGTCGCGCGAGGACACGGCGTTGTCATAATCGCGCTGGCTGACGGCCTGCTCTGCCGCAAGAGGTTTGAGCCGCGTCACCTCTTGCTCGGCCTGGACGAGCTTTGCCCGGTTTGTTTCCACGTCCGCCTGCTTTTGCGCGACCGCCGCCTCGTATTCCCGGGGGTCGATGGTGTAGAGGAGCGCGCCCTGTTCCACGAATTCGCCTTCACGAAAGTTCACGCTCATGAGGTAGCCTTCGACACGCGCCCTGATCTCCACATCCCTGGAACCCGAGGTCTGCCCAACCACTTCCATCATGATGGGAACATCGTGCAAGGCCGCCTCGCTCACCTGTACTTCATGAGGCAGTGCTGGCGCTTCTTGCTGCCTGGTGCAACCGGGATTGGCGAGGAACGCCCCGGAAAGGGAAAGCGCCAGCATGAGCACCCGCGTAACCTGGCACTGTTTTGAAAGGAGACTTTTCAATTGACGTCCTCCCTGTTTTGCTGTCTGGGATTCCCTGGCTGCCTGAAATCCAAACCTCGGCTCGAAAGCCTGATTCTGTCGAAGGCATTTGGCGGGATCGAGTTTATTCCTTTTGGGGCCGCTCTTGGATGGCAGGCACGGTGACATTTCGCGAGGGTGGAAAGCCAAACTCAGAAGGGGTATCCCAGGACGAAGTAGAGAGAGGTTTTTCCCCGTTCTGCATAGCCGAGACCCAGGTAGGCGGGACCGAGCGGTGTTTCTCCGGCTAGGAAGAGAGAACTCGCGATGCGCAGGCTGGAAAGGCCGGCATCGGAGCCTTTTGACCACGTGTTGCCGGTCTCGAGGGACCCGCCGATGTAGATGCCACCGCCGAGAACCGAGGGGAGCCTCCCGACCTCGCGGAGGTAGTTCACGGAGGCGAAAGCCATGTACGGCCCCCACAACTCGTTTCTTCGGTAACCAGAAAGCCGGCGAAAGCCTCCGAGAGTGGAATAGGCGTGGTAGGGCAGATCGGTTCCCATGGGGCTCGCGCCTGCGGCAACGAGTTGAAACGTGTTTTTGCCAGCGCTGAAGGCCCCGATGCCGATACCTTGGAGGTTTCGATAACTCTTGTCACTCCCGAGAGTTGGTGTTTCCCACGACATGTCCCCTCTGAGGAGAAGCCCGTGCCTTGGAAACGGGACGTTGTCCCGGCTGTCGACCGTCAGGGAAACGGCCACCGCTCCGCGGTCCTCCCTGGCGCTCGGGAAGTTCGTGCCTTCGGTTTTTGGGTCGGCCCACAGGTAACCGCGCCGGACGCCCAGGCGCAATTCACCCAGCCTTCCGTCGGTGATGCCGGCGTCCAGTTGGCCGTGGAGATCCTGTCTGCTGTAGTCAATGAGGACTCCGGGCGCGGGAATCTGGACGCGCTCGCTTCTCCAGGCCACGACGGGCGCCACGAATAGAACCCCGCCAGGCACGAGGGGCTGAAAGTACTCGCCAACAATGGCCTCGAGTTCGCCCACGCCCGCCTGGATCTTCCACTCGGCACCCAGGCGGTTCACACTCGTCTGAAGGACGCTAACGGCCAGGCCAAACCCGCTCGAGCCCTTGAAGTCTGTTGTGAGGTTGAGCCCGAACCGGGCTGACATGAGGCCCCACGAACGCACCTTCGCGATGATTTTGAGGACGTAGGTTCCCTCTCTCTTCTCGATCTGGAAATCGACGAGGTCGAACTCTCCCAGCGCGTGAATGCGCTCGAGGTCCCCCTCGAGAACGTCGAGGTTGATGGGACCTGGCCGCGACCTGACCTTCTCCATGAGCACGCCGCTGGCGAGCGGGGAAGAGTTCACTATCTCGATGGCGGAGATCTCGAGTGGAGGAGCCGGTTTACGCCGCTGGTGCTCTTTCCACTTTTCATACTCCTCAACAGAAACGGAGAGCTTCTCGAGCTGTTTCGCGACGAGTCGTGCCGCCTTCTCGCCGGCCGCGACCGCCTCCCGGACTTTTGCAAAGTCAATGAACGAAATTCCCTCGAGATTCGGCTCGAGGAAAACATCGTTTGGACCGATGAGGCTCTTGGAATGCTCGACATTCCGCGCCGTGGCCACGTTCGTGACCTGATTCACGATGGCCAGCATGCTCGTCAGCTTTTCCTTGCTGGCCAGGGGTGTGCCGATGTTGACGGCCACGAGCACATCTGCTCCTGCGTCGCGGGCCGTCTGGACCGGGAAGTTTTCGGCGACGCCGCCGTCCACAAGGAGTTTGCCTTCGATCTCGACGGGAGCGAAAAGACCAGGGAAAGCCATGCTTGCCCGGATGGCGTCGGCTATGCTCCCGCTTTTCAAGACCACGCCAGTCCCTCTCGATGCGTCAGTCGCCGTAGCCCGGTAGGGGATGTTGAGCTTTCCGAAATCCGCGACCGTGGCGGCTGGAAAGGTCAGCTTGCGCAGCACAAAATTCAGTTTCTGACCCTGCACTAGACCACTCGGCAGGGCTGGTTTCCCTTTTTCGATCCCGATGACGAGACGGCTCAGATATTGAGCCTCGTCCAGCTTTCGCCGAAACGGCCGGTCGATTCTGGGAACGTCGTCATCAAAGAGGCCGTCCCAATCCATCGCCGCGAGCACGTCTTCCATCTCCCGGGGAGACATCCCCGTTGCGTAAAGACCTCCCACGATCGACCCCATGCTCGCCCCGGCGATGACATCCACGGGGACTCTGAGTTCCTCGAGAACCTTGAGGACACCGATGTGGGCTGCTCCCCGCGCTCCGCCGCCTGAGAGCGCCAGACCGATTCGCGGACGGTGTTCCGGCGCGGGACCCGTTTCACCCGCCACGGATTGGGCTCCGAGCGAAGAGGAGAAAAAGAGAGAAAGGGCGAGAAGAAGACGGTCCGCGAGATGGACCAGATACAGCAGGCGGCTGTTCACCTCCTCAGTATCTCTCTTCTGAACGGCGCGGAATATCCTCGACACTTGCGGCTGGAGCCGGGGCGCTTTGAGACGCGGGCAGAATCAGGGAAACTCAGATCGCGTCCACGAGGTCGATGACGAGCGCGCCCGTGGGGATCTGTTCCACCTTGGTCGTCTTCACGCCGCCGCGCCAGCGCTAGCCGCCCCATCCGCCGTACCCGTAGCCCGTTGTGGTGAACTGTGTCTCTTTACCGAGCACAAAATGTGGGGAGGATCAGGTCCGCCGCGTCACTCGCCCTGGTGAATCCCCTGGCTTGCAGGGCATCGGCCATCGCGTGGCGTGCACGGTCCGCGGCAATCGTGCCCTTGGGTGCCGCGCCCTTCTTGATGGCGAACGTCCTGTACCTTGAAAAATCCGTAGCCCCCTTCCTTCTTCTTGGTGACCGAAAGTGATCTCCCAAAATCGTTTCGCCGGGCGGCTGCCCGGCGAAATAGACAGGGCCCTTACTGGAAGTCCTTGATCAAACCTGTCCGCTTCTAAACCAGTCAGCTGTCAGGCGCAGGCCCTCAGGCAAGGAGACGAACGAGTCAATCTGAAGAGCGGCCTTCATGCGGCCCGGGTTCAACAGGCTGCGCTTCTGTTCCCCCGGCTTCCCGGCCTCGTGGAGGGCCGGCCGTGCCACCCCCGCGGCCTGGGCAATGTATTCGTAGAGCCTGTTGATGCTCGTCTCTTCCCCGGTTCCAACGTTGAAAACGCCCGCTGTCCCAGATTCGAGAGCCAGGATATTGGCCCCCACGACATCCGAGACGAAGACGAAGTCGCGTGTCTGTCCGCCATCGCCATAAATGATGGCGTCTTGCCCCGCCAGCAGCCGGTTCAGGAAGATCCCCACAACCCCGGCTTCCCCGGTACCGTCTTGCCGTGGTCCATAAACGTTGGCGTATCTCAGAATAGTGAGCTTGAAACCCGCTTCGGCTGAAAGGTACTGGAGGTATTTCTCGCCCGCGAGCTTTGCAATCCCGTAAGGCGAACAGGGGTTTAGCGGGTGGGTCTCGTCCGCCCAGTGCCCTTCGGGATCGCCGTATATGGCGCCGCCGGTGGAAGCGAAGAACACGTGTTCCACCCCCGACTGAGCGGCAGCCTGGCCGATGTTGATCGTGCCGAGCACGTTGATGCTCGCATCCGCCGCGGGGCTGGCGACAGACTTGCGTACATCGACTTGTGCCGCGAGATGAAAGACGGCAGAAACGCCCTTCTCCCGGAAAAGGGCCGGAAGACTTGTATCGCGGATGTCACCGTGGATGAACTCCGCCTCTTTAGGAACGCGCAGGCGGTTTCCCGTGGAGAGGTCGTCGAGCACGAGAACTTTGTACCCGCGCGCGACGAGGGCGTCCGTGAGGTTGGATCCGATGAAACCGGCTCCTCCCGTGACGAGCACGGTCCGCTTGATCTCAGTACTGGTGTTTGCGTCTTGGGACATGAGATCGAGGACAATAGCCTGATGCCCCAGACCTTACAAGAGCCTCCAGACACCTCGAGTATCGTGAAGGAGGAGCTTTTTCTCGAGTCGACTCCTGATGTCGCGCGCCTGCTACTGGGGTGCCGGCTGGCCGTGCGACAACCGGATGGGTCGTTCAGGTCTCTTGTCATTGTCGAGACGGAGGCGTACCTGGGAATCTCGGATCCAGCCGCTCACACGTTCAAGGGGCGCCGGACCCGGCGTGTTCAGCCCATGTGGGGTCCTCCGGGGCATGCCTATGTGTTCCTGGTTTATGGAATGCACCACTGCTTTAATGTCGTCACCCAGAGGGAGGGCATTCCAGAAGCCGTTCTGGTGCGTGCCGGTGTCAGCGAGGAGTGGTGGAGGGGCCCGCGGCAAGGAGAACGCACACTCTTGAAGAGGGGCAGCGGGCCGGGACGGTTCTGCCGGGAACTCTCGATTTCGGCTATGCATTCCGGGGATTCCCTGAACGGGCCGAGTCTTTATCTGTTGCGGTCCCTCGGCCGGCCCTTCGATGTGCTTTCTGGGCCCAGGGTTGGCGTGGATTACGCGGGGGAAGCGAAGTTCTGGCCCTTGCGTTTTGCCGTTAGCGGCTGTCCGGCCGTGACCGGGCAAAATTCGCTCGAGCCGCTGGCGCCCTAAATGATCGACTGAACCTCTTCGTTTTGGGCCCTGACCACCCGGTTCTTCCCGGCGCGTTTGGCTTTGTAGAGGGCCTGATCCGCCCGGTCGATGAGATCTCGCTTGTTGGTTGCGTCGAAGGGGTAGATCGCCACACCGATCGAGATGGTCACGTTGAGCGCCTTCTCGACATCCGGGGAGAGGAAAACCCGCGAGGCCACCCGGCTTCGCAGCCGTTCGGCAACCGCGGCCGCGTTGTCCGTGGACGTCTCTGGAAGGATGATGGCGAATTCCTCGCCTCCATAACGAGCCACGGTATCCATGTCACGCACGCCGTTTTGCAACTCTTCCACGAGGCCCTTGAGGATCATGTCGCCGGCCGGATGCCCCCAGCAATCGTTGATCTTCTTGAAGTCGTCGATGTCGACCATGATGAGGCCCAGCGTCTGACCCTTGCGCTCGTGCCTGGAGATCTCCCGGTGCAGAACTTCTTGGAAATAGCGGTGGTTGTAAGTATTGGTCAGTGAGTCTCTTACGGAGAGATTGCGCGTGTTTTCGTACGCGCGGGCCGACTGGATCGCGGTCACGGCTTGGTTGCCGAAGATCTCCAGGGCCTGAACGTCCTCGAGGGTGGGGGTCCGGCCGGAGCGGGGAGCGCTGACTTGCAGGTAGCCGAAAAGCTGATCTCCGGAAGTGAGCGGAACGATGAGGAGGTCGTTTTGCTCCCAGGCGCCGGTCGTTCCCGAGCGGGATCGTGTTTCGTCCACATCGTCCTCGCCCGCGCTTCTCTCGAGACTTGTGATGAAGTAAGACTTGGAAATGCGGAACTTGTCCGCGAAGAGTTGCAGGATCTCGTCGCGCGGGGGCCGTTTCTTGGAGATTTCCCGCCACGTGTTGTCGAGGCCGACCTGCGCGCGGGGTTCGAATGTGCTGTCGGCCCGGTTGTAGAGCATGAGAAGGACAGAGTCATAGCCAAGGTGGGTGTGAACGGCACGGACGACGTTCTCGAGCACCTTTTCGATGGTCAGGTGTGATTTCAGGTCGTTTGAGATTTCGAGAATCCGCTGCAGTGTGGCCGCCCTGCCTCGCAGCCTCTGGTTCACCTTCTGCATTTGGTTCCTCAGGCTGCGGTCTTGCATTGAGAGCGCGATGTGGTCGGCCATGACCGAAAGCGCGCGTAGGGTCCCGGGTTCCGAGAGGAACGAGTCGTCAGATTCGCAGACCAGGATGCCAAAGACTCTCTCCTGTGTCTGGAGAACGACGCGCACCTGGTACGTAAGGTTCGGGTCGAGTTTCATGTCGCGGCCGGTTCCGCTGTGCACGGTTGGAGCGCGCAGCGGCGTTGTCTCGTGAAAGGCGCTCTCGTTCTTCTCCCACCAGTCGAGGAACGCCGGCTTGCCGCCCGGGACTTTCCCATCAAACCAAATATCCGGAGGGTCCGCGCCCTGTGACTTCGTCGCCATGGCAAGCACCGAGAAGGGGAGGACCTGCCGGAGGGCACGGACCACCCGGGGTGCGGTTTCCGCCGTGTTGCTACCGCTTGCGTAGGCTGATGAGATCTCGCGCAGAATCAGAAGTTCCTGGTTTTGACGGGCCAGTTCGTGCGAGCGCCGCCTGACCCGGGCCAGATTCCTGAGCGATGCGGAGGCAAGGGCCACGGACGTGAAGGCCAGGAGCGTGCCCGTGAAGCCGTACTGCGGGTGGACCATGACCGTCACGGCGACGACGGGGGAGACGAGAACGACCGCGAAGAACTGGTAAAGGACCGGCTTGAGGAGAGCGCCGCTGAGTTTCCCGTCCACGAAACCGCGCAGCAAGTAAAGGAGGATCCGGAAGAATGAGAAGACGATGACTGTGCCGGCGAAGAGCAGAAATCCAGCGGTAGAGCCAGGAGAAGCGGGAGCAAGGGTTGAAAAGAAATAGCTTGCAGCGCCGTAGGTGAAGACCAAGTCGGCGGCCTCGTCGGCATCGAGCAGCCGGAGCTTCCCTCTTCTTTCGAGAAGCCGTGCACAGAGCGAGGCGATGGCCGCCAGTACAGGCCCTATGGCCCACGAACCGGAGAGCAAAACCGCGGGAAAGACAGCCGCGGCTTCCAGTTGAACGAGCGTTCCCTCCACGGGGACCCGCAGCAGCCGCGAGACAATTGAAAGGCCCAGAAACCCCAGGGCGATACCGGGCGGGACGTGGGCTGCCTGGATGGCCGCGTAAACGAAGAGCACGGCGGAAAGGAGTCTCACGGTCCACTGGATCGCGTCTCGGAGCCTTCCCGGTATCGGGATGTCGAATTCCGCCAGGAGCAAACGGCTGAGCCATTCGTGCTGGTCCGCGCTGTTACGCGTCTCGCTCGACGGGGCGTTGCTGCTCATCGAAGGGAGATCACTCCGCCGGCTCTTAGTTTTTCGAAGACACGCAGGACTTCGATTTCCGGGAAGGGGCTGATTTTGGTAATGGATCTGACGTCCCACTTGCCGTTGATCCGAGACAGGATAAATGCCTCGTTTGGCGTGAACGAATAGGACATCAGTTCTTCCATTTTCCGGTTGAGCGTCGGGATGGCGTTGGATGGAATCTGCGGCCGGGGTTGGGGGGGAGCGGGGGGAGCAGCCGGGGGCGGTGCTGCCGGACGCGGCTGTTGATGTACTGCTCCCGGACGCGGACCGGCAACGGTGGAATAAGGGTCAAACGTCCGCGGCGCGACAACCGTTCCGTACTCCCTTTGCCCGGCTTCTTGAGGAATGGGGGCCGCGGGCACGGGACGCGGTGGCTGGGGCGCTTGCGCCGGCGCGAAACGCGGCTGCTGCGGGGGGGCCGTGGCACCCGGGGGCTGGCTCGGCCCTGGGGGAGGCCCGGCTGGAGCCGGGGCGGCCTGCTGAGTTCGCGCTGCTCCTGGCGGAATGACTGTTGCGACAGGCGCTGCTGGTCTGATCAGTGCCCGGGTGGTCGGGATCGTCGGTATCGAGCCTTGTGGGACGACGTCCGAGATCGGAGAAGGGACTCGGACCGGATCCATGGATGACGAGTCTGGTCCGCGGCGCAGGTAAGCCGAGAAATCCGCGGGCTGGGCCACGGGCGGTGGCGGGAGAGGCACGGCTTTCGGTGCCGCGGGCACCGCCAGTTGCGCGGCTGGCGGAGCGGGATTCTGGTAGAACCCCCCGCCTTGAAACGGATTCGGCGGAGGGCCTTGGGGAACCGGACCCATGGGAGCCGGGGCGGCGAAAACCCCGGAAGCCTGAGGCTGTGGAGCGAACACAAATGCGGCGTCTGGTGCGAAGGCCGCCTCCCGCGCCGCCGTTTCCGCCGGGGAGAGTTCGATGGCTTCCCCGAAATCGACATCGCTGATCTCATCGAGTCCGAACGGATCGTCGGCGCTCGCGACAGCTTCTGCCTTGGCGGCGCCCGACGGTTTTTTCTGCGGTTCGTTCGCCTCCTCGAAAACCATCGCGGCCGGGTCGTCAAGGGTGAGATCCGATGGAACTGAGGCTGGCTGCTCCCAGCGTTCTCCGACAATCTCGGCTTTTCCGGCCTCGATGAGTTCAAAAACGAATTTCGCCACGTGGAAATCGGTGTTGTGCGTGATCTCGGCTATGAGACCAATCGGGTTTCTCCCGTCGATCGCCGCGAGAATCACCCGTTCCCGGTCTGGAAGCTCTTGCGGATCAACGGGGCTCGTGATGGCCGGGATTTCCCGGAGCGATTTGATCTGTGTCTTGATCCGCTCCCATTCATCAAACCGGCGGAGCCCTTCCATGACGATGCCGGTCACATCGATCGACATCGGCACCATGGGCCACATGGGGATTTCCTTGTCAATGAATTCGAACGCACCCTCGGTCCACAGAAAGATGTCGTAAATGGTCTCTTGCGCCTTGAGCTTGAGGAGTTCCGTCAGATCCTCTTCTCGAATGGCGCCGATCATCACCAGGATCTTCCCGAGCAGAATCTTGGATTGGTGCTGAACCTCCATCGCCCGGGTGAGTTCCTCGCCCGTGATGAACCCGTAAGCGACCAGGAAGTGGCCCAGATACTCCCGCTCGATCGTCGACGAGGAGGAAATGATCCTGCCGTTTTCAAAGAAGATACGTTTTTCACCAGGGGTTCCTCGAACGACAAGAGTCCCCGTCTTCTGCCCCATGGACAGCCACTGGAGCAGTTCGGAAAGCTGCATCGTCCGGAGATTTCCGGTGATCGCCATGAATCCTTGATTCTATAGGTCTCTGAGTAAAAACGATGCCTGACGTTTCAGGGAGAGACATCGTCCCTGCCTTACCCTTGAAAGAGCCGTCCGGCAAGTTCCGTTCAAATTGCGTCCGTTATTCCTGCGGAGGGTTGTAACTTGGAAGTCCGGTAACGGCCTGGCCGATGACGAGCGTGTGGATGTCATGCGTTCCCTCGTACGTGAAAACAGACTCGATATTTGCCAGGTGCCGAAAAACAGGGTACTCGCCCGATACGCCATTCGCTCCCAGGATTTCCCGCGCGGTCCTCGCGCATTCCCGCGCCACCCAGATGTTGTTTCTCTTGGCCATCGAGACATGCTCGGGCTTCATCGTGCCGGCATCCTTCATTCTTCCCAGCCGCAGAGCCAGAAGCTGGCCTTTCGTGATTTCGGTGACCATGAATGCGAGTTTCTCCTGGACCATCTGGTGGGCCGCGATGGGACGGTCCCGGAATTGTTTACGGCTCTTGGCGTACTCCAGAGCGCACGAATACGTAGCCATCGCGGAACCGAGCCCGCCCCACGAGATTCCATACCGGGCTTGCGTCAAGCAAGAGAGAGGCCCCTTCAAGCCGTGAACGCCTGGCAAGACGTTCTCTTTCGGTATGCGGCAATCCTCGAACGCCAGCTGTGCGGTGACGGAGGCCCGCAAGGACATCTTCATCTTGTGATCCCATGCACAGAACCCGGGTGTCCCCTTCTCAACCAGGAATCCCCGTACGGGTCCATCGAGAGAGCCGGTTTTGGCCCAGACGACGGCGACGTCCGCGATGGAGCCGTTGGTAATCCAGGCCTTGGCCCCGTTGAGGACCCAGGAATCGCCGTCCTCGCGGGCAACGGTTCGCATCCCGGCCGGGTTGGAGCCAAAGTCTGGCTCTGTCAGTCCGAAACAGCCGATGGCCTCTCCCTTGGCCAGCGCGGGAATCCAGCGGTCCTTTTGTTCCCGGGAGCCATAGGTGTAAATGGGGAACATCACCAGTGACGACTGAACGGAGACGAATGAGCGGATGCCCGAATCGCCCCGTTCGAGTTCTTGCATCATGAGTCCGTAAGCAACGTTATTGAGGCCCGGGAGTCCGTACTCGGAGATCGTGGGGCCGAGAAGATTCAGCGCCGCCATCTTGGGGACGAGTTCCCGGGGGAACCGTCCCTCGTACGCACAGTCCTCGATAACAGGCATGACCTCGTTGTCGACGAAGTCTCGTACGAGGTCCCGGACCGCGCGTTCCTCGTCCGAGAACATGTCTTCGATTCCTAAGTAGTCGACCCCTGAAAAGCCCATGATCGCCTCCTTGCCGCCAAGCCTGGAATGAAATTCCGAACGCTCGTGTCATCTTATACGCCAGACTCGTATCCCGGGACTGCCGGCTGTTGACGCACGGGTCACAAACCCCTACCTTAGAGAGCAAGATGAGCAGTCCCGCCTGGAAAGTCGTTTCCGAGATCGCTGACGGGTATACCACCTTGAGCCCGGCATTTCTCAAGAGGTACCAGGAGCCCGAACTCAATTCCCTGAACGTGGAACTCGAACGCCAGACGCGTGAGGTTCGCTCTCAGGTTCTGGCTGCCGATGATGTGGAGGGAGTCCAGAAAAAGAACCGAAAGCTCTTGAGGCTCAGCGCCGCGGCCCAGGTGCTCTCGGCTTACAGAAGCCGGGCGGGAAAAGGCGCCCGCTAGCGGGTCCCCAGGCGAACTTCTTCTCTGGGTTCCCTGGGCGCGCGGGCGTCTCGCCCGCCTCCGGGGTGTGCCCGGAGGGTATTCGAGGTGCCTGCCCTCCAACGTACTCCCTTGAATGAAGCTAACTCCACAATCTTGGTTCCGGGTTTGGTAATGTCTCGTCTTGTTTATGAGTGGATCGCCTCTCCAAAATCCGTCGATTTCCGACCTCCCGAGTCATCCTGGCGTGCCCGTTACCTTGCGCGGCTGGCTTCACAACAAGAGGGCCAGCGGAAAAATCCGTTTTCTGATTCTCAGGGATGGAAGCGGGTATCTTCAGTGCGTCATTTCGAAAGCCGATGTGTCGCCCGAGACCTGGGAAGCCGCGGGAACCGCCGGTCAGGAATCGACGATGCAGGTTTGCGGTGTCCCGCGCCTGGAGCCACGAGCGCCCGGCGGTGTGGAGTTGCAGGTCACGGACGTCAAAATCCTGGATGCGTGCCACGACTGGCCCATCACCCCAAAAGAGCACGGCACCGATTTTCTCCTTTCGCAGCGCCACCTCTGGCTGCGTTCCTCGAGGCAAGTCGCGATCTTGAAGATCAGAAGTGAAGTCGAAAGCGGCATTCACGACTTCTTCTACAAACGCGGCTACACGCGCGTAGACTCGCCGATCCTGACCCCGAACGCGTGCGAGGGAACCTCGAGCCTCTTCGAGACCCAGTACACGGAAGAAGAGAAAGCATTCCTTTCGCAGTCCGGGCAGCTTTACCTGGAGCCAGCGGCCGCTGCGCTTGGAAAGGTCTACTGTTTCGGTCCGACGTTCAGAGCGGAGAAGTCAAAAACCCGCAGACACCTGAGGGAATTCTGGATGGTCGAGCCCGAAGTCGCTTTCATGGAGATTGACGGGCTCATGGATCTCGCCGAGGAATTCGTCAAGGAGTTGACCGTGAGGGTCCTTGACAGGAGGGCTGACGACCTCAAGCGCCTCGAGCGTGATCTGACCAAGCTCGAACCCGTGGTGGCCAAGAGATTTCCCCGGATCACCTACCGCGAGGCCGTCGAGATCCTGAAGAACAAGGGATTTGGTGTCTCGTTTGGTGACGATTTTGGCGGGGATGAAGAAACCGCACTGACCGCCGGCTACGACACCCCCGTCATGGTCACTCGATATCCCGTCGCCATCAAGGCGTTTTATATGCAGCCCGCCGGCGATGATCCTGAGGTTGTCCACGGTCTCGATATCCTCGCACCAGAGGGTTACGGAGAGATCATTGGCGGCTCTCAGAGAATTCACAGCCACGATCTGCTGCTCGAGAGGATCACGAAGCATTCGCTGCCACTCGAGGCCTTCCAGTGGTACCTCGATGTGAGGAAGTATGGAACGTTCCCCCATTCCGGGTTCGGCATGGGAATCGAGCGTTTTGTCGCATGGATGTGCGGCGTGCAGCATCTGAGAGAGTGCATCCCCTATCCCCGCATGCTTTACCGGATCTACCCCTGATCCTTCGAGACCCTCAGGAAAACATGGACAAGAAACTGAGTCTTCCCTCTGTTGGGATCGTGTCCCTCGGATGCCCCAAAAACCTCGTCGATACGGAAGTGATGCTTGGGTACCTTTCTAGGAGTGGACTCCCCGTGGCCGATCCCGATTCCTCCCGCGTGGTCATCGTGAACACGTGCGGTTTCATCGACCAGGCAAAAGAAGAGTCTGTAAACGCCATCCTGGAACAAGTCCGGCGGAAAGAGGACGGCGAAATCGACCGGCTGATCGTGGCGGGGTGCATGGTGCAGAAGTTCGGTTCCGAACTCGCCGCGGAACTCCCCGAGGTCGATCACTTCATCGGGCTCGATGAACTCGAGAAAGCCCCGGATGCGGCCCTGGGATTGCCGAGCCTGCCCCGGTTCACGGCTAAACCGCTGGCCACGCGTCTCTACGACGACCTGTCGCCCCGGGTCCTGACGAACCGGAAGGGTTACGCCTACTTGAAGGTCTCGGAAGGGTGCAACAACCCCTGCACGTTTTGCACGATCCCGCAGATGCGAGGGCTGATGCGCTCACGCGGGCTGGAGTCGCTTCTGCGCGAGGCTCAATCCCTGGAGGCCCAGGGTGTCAAGGAACTCGTTCTGATTTCTCAGGACACGACGCGTTACGGCGAAGACATCGGGCTCGGCCGGACGGGACTGGCCGAACTGATCAAGACGCTTCTTGGCGAAACTGGCTTCCCGTGGATTCGGTTCCTCTATGCTTACCCGAAGACCCTCCATGACTCAGTCCTGGACCTGATGGCGTCACAGCCACAGCCACGCTTCCTTCCCTACATCGACATTCCGCTCCAGCACGTTTCGCGTGGTGTCTTGACCGCCATGAAGCGCGGCGGTGATGCCCGGTCGTACGGAGAGATGTTTGCCGGGATAAGGGAGCGTGTTCCCGGGATCATTTTGAGAACGACCTTCATCACGGGCTTTCCCACTGAGACAGAAGCAGATTTCGATGAATTGATGAGTTTTGCCGCGGATATTGAATTCGATCATCTGGGGGTCTTCACGTACTCACAGGAGCCGGGTTCGGGCGCCGAGCCGCTGGGAGACCCCATCCCGCCTGAAGTCAAGGCGGAGCGGCAAGCGGCCCTCATGACGATGCAGAGCCGGATAACACGCCAGAAGAACCGGGCGAAAAAGGGGCAGGAATTCCGCGCGCTGCTCGAGGGAGTTTGCGGTGAGTCAGAGCTTCTTCTCGAGGGGAGGATCTGGAGTCAGGCACCAGAGATTGATGGACGGCTGCTGATAAACGATGTCCCCGCCCGTGTATCGGTTCAACCAGGCAGTATCGTGACTGTCCGCGTCACGGAGACGCACGAATACGACCTTGTGGGACGCGTGCTTTCGTGAAGGATTCAGGAGGTTCCCAGAGACCGTGAACATCGTGAAAGACCCATTCCGGCCAGGGGATCTTCCCAGGGGCGGCATTGCGACCATCGGAAACTTCGACGGTGTTCATCTCGGGCACCAGGAGGTTCTTCGAAGAGTGGCCGCGAGGGCGCAGGAGCGGGGGTTACCTTCGCTCGTGATTACCTTCGACCCGCATCCTCTGAAGGTCCTGAATCCGGAGAGGGCGCCGTTGATGATCCAGACGCTGCGCCAGCGCGTGGAGGCCATCGAGGAGTGCGGGATCGAGCATGTTGTCCTCATCCCCTTTCACAAGGATTTCTCGCAAATGACCGCCGAGGAATTCGCGCGCAGCCTTCTCTTGCGGCGGCTGGCCATCCGGGAACTTCACGTGGGAGAACGATTTCTCTTTGGAAAGGGACGGACGGGCGACGTTTCGCTTCTGAGGCAGATCGGGCAGGAGGGCGGGTACACCGTCGAGGGAGTGACGGACCTTTCGGACGGAGAGGAGAAGATCTCTTCCACCCGGGTTCGTAATGCTGTTCTCTCGGGGGATATCGCGGTCGCGAACAGGCTTCTGGGGAGGCCGTACGCGATGGAGGGCGTCGTGGCCAAGGGGGACCGGATGGGACGCAAGCTTGGCTTCCCAACCATGAATCTCAAGCCCGAGAACCAGCTCTATCCGAAAGATGGAGTCTACCTGGGGAGGGTCCTCATCCGGTCGTTCGAGAGGACCTTCAACTGCGTCACGAACGTTGGAACGAGGCCAACCGTTTATGAGAACTACGGCACCACGATCGAATCTTATGTGCTGGATTTTTCCTCGGATGTGTACGGAGAACCGGTGCTCCTCTCATTCCTCCACCGCTTGCGAGATGAGAGAGTGTTCCCGTCGATGCTCGAGCTGACCGCGCAGATCAGGCGAGACGTAGAAAAGGCACGGCTCTATTTCTTGACGAGACCGTGGTGATCGAACCGGTCTTGCGGATCGTGGCCGGGGCCGCGGCGGTTGTGCTCGGCGCTCGGATTCGCCGGGGCGGGCACTTCTTCTTCTCCGTGGCGCTCGCGATTGCGGCCTTCGGCTTCACCGCGGGCAATACGGACCTTCTGTCCGTGGTGCTGGAGACCGCCGGGTTTGTTCTCCTTTCGGGAGTGTTCTTGTTCCGGACGTGGCCGCCGGTCGCCCTCGATGCCCTCCGCGAATCGCTGGTGCTCGCAGTGGGACCCGCCGTGTTCGCGGCGGTTCCCTGCGCCGGGAACCCGGTGTACGCGCTGGCCCAATTCCTTCTCAACCTGCTGGCCATTCTGATGTTTGGGGCGCACCTGTCGTGGTCCAACACCGAGGCCGGGTCCTACCGCTTTATCGGCTGGCTCTGGGCGGTCGCGGCGCCGGTGCTTCTGGCCGGGGGCGGTGCTTTCCTGCTGAAAGAGGGCGTGAACGCGGGGGTTCTTTGCGGGATCTTTGGCCTTCTTGCCGTTCTTTCTTTCGGACCGCTTTTTGTGCTCGAGTCGCGGCGGGTAAAAAGGGAACTGGGAGAGGAGGCGGCCATGGGGTTTCTCCCTCCTCCAGATGTGGAAATCCTGGCTCACCCGTGGCGCCGGCTGCGCGAGAAGAGTTACGGCAGACGGGATGAGAGGCGGGAGTTTGTCAAGAGTGCCTTGATGCTGGCCATCGCCCGTCAGCAGCAGAGAAGAAGGAAAGGGGAGCATGCGCGCTTGCGTCAGCTAGAGGTGCTGGCTTTTCGCACCCGTGTGAGGCGGCTCGTGGACGTGCGCGCGTCGCGCCTGATACAAACGGACGAGGCGGTTATTTGAGACGGCGGCCTCAAAGAGAAGCCATAATCCAAGGGCGCTGGGCTCGAGGTTCTGCAAAGGAATACGACACATGAGAGCAATCACCGTTCCTACTCCCGGAGGTCCGGAGAGTCTAGTCTTGGCAGATGTCAAGGAACCGGTCTGCCGGCCCGGAGAAGTCGTTGTTCGGGTTCGTGCGACCGCCGTCAACCGGGCCGATCTTCTGCAGGCTGCTGGGAAGTACCCCGCGCCTCCGGGAGAGTCGGAGATCCTGGGGCTTGAAGCCGCTGGCATAGTGGAAGGGACGGGGGAAGCCGTTTGTTTCCTCTTGCCAGGGGGCGGCTATGCCGAAAGGGTCAATGTCCACCGGGGCTTGCTGATGCCCATCCCGTCAAATCTCTCTTTTGAGGAGGCCGCTTCGATTCCGGAGGCCTGGTTTACCGCCTACCTCAACCTTTTCATGGAGGCGTCCCTTCGCCGGGGAGAGAAGGTCTTGCTGCACGCAGCGGCTTCAGGAGTGGGAACGGCGGCCATTCAGCTTTGCCGGCGGCATGGAGTGTGGGTCGGGACAACGGTTCGGACGTCCTCGAAAATGCAGGGCCTGAAAGAGCTGGGAGCCGACCTCGTGGTTGACACATCTCAGGCTGATTTCGCCGTTCAAGTGGAGAGCGCCTGCGGGCGCGATTCCATAGATGTTGTTCTCGACCCAGTTGGCGGAACTTTTTTCCCGATGAACTTGCGTGTCATGGCTCGCGGCGGCCGGCTGGTGCAGATCGCAACGATGGCGGGCGCGCGTACTGAAATCGATCTCCGTCTCTTGATGTCCAAGAGGCTGCGGCTGATCGGGTCCACGCTCCGCGCGCGCCCCCTGGACGAGAAGATCTCCCTGACTCACGAGTTCACTCGGAAGGTTCTGCCAGGGTTCGCCTCCGGGGTCTATAAGCCGCTCGTGGATTCTGTCTTTCCCCTCGAACGGGCAGGCGATGCACACCGCCGGGTTGCAGAGAACCTCAACTCGGGGAAAGTCGTACTTTCGGTCTCGGCTTAGAGTATGGTGATGTGGCCCTCGATCAACGGGTTTCCTTTCGGCGGAGTCGTCTTCGATCTGGATGGAACCTTGATCGATTCTTACGCGGCAATAAATCAGTCCCTGAACGAGGTCCTCGAGCATTTTGGGCATCCGCCTGTCTCTCGAGAAGCCACGCGGCGGCTGGTCGGCAACGGACTCGAGGCCCTCATCACGAAAGTGCTCGGAAGAGAGTGCGTGGAGGAGGGAGTCCGTCTTTTCCGGCAGAGCTACGAGGTCAGCGGACCTGAAAAGACAGAACTCCTTCCAGGGGCAGATGAGTTGACCCGTCACCTTCTGGAGTGCGGCATCCCGATGGGGGTGGCCTCCAATAAGCCCTTGCAGTTCAGTCATCAGCTCTTGCACCAGCTCGGAATGAAACCACGAATGAAAGCCATCATGGGGCCAACTCCAAATGTCCCGCCAAAGCCGGATCCCGCGATGGTGCTGGCTGCGCTCAGGGTGATGAACGTGAAACCCAAGGACAGCCTCTACGTTGGAGATATGCCGATTGACATCGAGACAGCGAGGAGTGCCGGGATGAAGGTGGCGGTCCTGCCAACGGGGTCCTCGAGCCGGGAGGAACTCGTGGAGGCAAGGCCGGATTGGATTTTCGACTCCCTGTTCGGTGTCCTGCAGCTCTTTCAGGAGAGCCCGGCGGGCTGAGGGTGCGGTTGACACGGCTGGTTCTTCTGGGCGGATTTCTTGGGGCAGGCAAGACAACGTCTCTCCTGCGCCTGGCCCGCTTTCTCGTGACGAGGGGGGAACGCGTGGGCGTTCTCACGAACGACCAAGGGCATGACCTTATCGACACAGAGATCTTCAAGGTCTGGGGCATGGACACTCGCGGTGTAGAGGGGGGGTGTTTCTGTTGCCGGCTCGAGGACTTCCTAGAGGAAGCGAACTCGTTGATCACCTCTTCCGCACCCACTTTCCTGCTGGCCGAGCCAGTCGGGAGCTGCACGGATCTTTCGGCGACGGTCATCCGTCCCTTGCAAAAGCTCTATCCCGAGAAATTCGACGTGGCTCCGTTCGCCGTGCTGATCGATCCCCTGCGTGCCCGCGATGCCCTGAGCAAGAGCGGCCGGGCAAGTCTCTCGGAGAAGGTAACTTACATCTATAGGCTCCAGCAGATGGAAGCGAATGTCATTGCTGTCAACAAGTGCGATCTCTTGCGGCCTGAGGAGCGGACCGAAATCAGGGAGTTGATTAGCGAACAATTCCCGGGGATCAGGGCCGTTCTTTTCTCGGCGAGAACGGGGGAGGGCTTCGAGGAACTTCTGGATCTGTGGATGGGGCCCGGAACGGGCGGTGATCAACCGTCTCCTGAAATCGACTATGGTCTCTACGCCGAGGGCGAAGCGGAACTCGCCTGGTTTGACGGGCGGTTTTTAGTTACCTCTGCCCGGCCCGTCGAGATGGACTCCGCGCTCGAGGGGCTTGGGAGAACTTTGGGAATGAGGCTCAGGGAAGAGGGGCTTCTGGTTGCGCACGTCAAGCTTCTGCTCCGGGCCGGGAAAGATGTCGCCCTCGTGAATCTCGCTCGAACGGATGCCATTCCGGAGTTTTCACGCGAAGCGAAGGCAGAGGCTGTGCGGATGGAGCTTTGGGTAAATGCTCGTGTGGGGGCTCATCCTGAAGTCCTCGCGGGAATCGTGAAAAGGGGTGTGGGTGACTGGAGCCAGGGGCTCGCTCTGGCGCTCGAGGAAATCAGCAGCGCGGCCTTCAGCCCTCAGGCACCGGTCCCCTTTCGCCGCATCGAGTGAGAAGAGGGGAAGTGTGATCTCTTTGGGACCGGCACGCGAGGCGGGGATCTTCGATGGGTGACGCCAGGCGGTTTTTGGCCGTGCCCTTTCTCCTGGCCGGAGCGGCCACGATTGTGTTCTTCCTCATTCATTTGATTCCGGGAGATCCAGCGGCTGCCATGCTTGGTGAAGGGGCCTCTCCCGCCGATGTGGCAGCACTGAGGGCGCAACTCGGACTCGACAGGCCCGTCTTGCAGCAATACTGGTTCTGGTTACAGGAACTCGTACGGGGGAACCTTGGGGAGTCGTTTTCGAGCGGACGGCCCGTGACGCAAGAGATCTTGAGGGCGGTGCCGGCCACGTTTTCGCTGGCCGTCTCGGCCTTTCTGGCGGCTTTGGCTCTGTCCATTCCGGCTGGCCTGGCCGCGGCTGTTTTCGAGGGCAGCGCGCTGGATCACGTGCTTCGCGGGCTGGCATTGGCAGGGGTGTCCACGCCCAACTACGTTTCGGCGCCCGTACTGGTCTTGGTGTTCTCCATTGGGCTCGTCTGGCTTCCGGTCTCGGGCCGCGAGGCACCTTTCTCTCTCGTTTTGCCGGCCGCCACACTTGCGATTTCCATGAGCGCCCTTCTCTCGAGGATGATCCGGGCTTCAATTCTGGAGGAACTCCGCAAGCCCTACTTGCTCGCGGCTCAGGCGCGGGGTGAGACGTTTTTCTCGAGCGCCCTCTGGCACGCGGGCCGTAACGCGATGCCTCCCGTCCTGGTGGTAGCTGGGCTGCAGTTCGGGTCGTTGCTGACCGGGGCTGTTATTACGGAGACCATATTTTCCTGGCCCGGGGTCGGGCGTCTCCTCATTCAGTCGATTCAGCGCCGTGACTACCCCATGGTTCAGGGGTGTGTGCTTTTCATTTCTTTCGTCTACGTTCTCGTGAATGCCATGGTGGATGTTCTCGCCGGCTGGCTGGATCCGAGAGCCGCTGCCCGGAGGTCACTCAATTGAGGAGCTTTGTGGTGGCGAGCACCGTCGTTCTCGCATTTTTCCTGCTGGCCTTGAGCTCGTTGGTGTTGCCAGACCACTCAGCCTTTGATGTTTACCTAGATCAGAGGCTGGAATCACCTTCGGCGGCGCATACACTGGGTACGGACGAACTGGGTCGAAGCGTTCTCTTCAGGCTTATCCATGGTGCCCGGGTGTCTCTTGGAGTTGCCTTCGTTGCGGTAGCGGTCTCGGCGGCTTTCGGAACAGCCGCTGGGCTGCTGGCCGGGGAGAGAGGCGGAACTTTCGACCGGGGGCTCGGACACGTTATTGATGTTGTTCTTTCGTTCCCGGGGCTCCTGCTGGCGGTGGCACTGGCCGCTGTCCTCGGTCCCTCAATGAAGAACACGGTGCTGGCCCTCTCGGCGGCGGGATGGGTGCCCTACGCACGGCTTTCGCGGACGGAGGGGCGGCGAGTGGCCAGTCTGGATTTCGTTGCGGCGGCACGAGTGGCGGGGGCCTCGCGCGCGCGGCTCATGTTCCGCCACCTCTTGCCAAACGTCGCTGGCCCTCTCAGTGTACAGGCGACACTCCATTTGGCGGGCGCGATCATGGCGGAATCCGCCCTCTCTTTCTTGGGGCTCGGTGTTCCACCGCCCAGTCCCTCGTGGGGCGCGATGCTGGCGGCAGGCCGGCTGCACATCCTGGATGCTCCGCACGTTGTGATGGCACCTGCCCTTACGATCTTCGCTGTCGTCCTTGCGGCCAACGTTGCTGGTGACGGATTGGTCGAGAGGCTTGGAGGCCTTCGGGACAAGACGTAGTGGGACCGAGTCCAGTACGGGGAAGGGACGAAAGGGACGGGATTTCGCTCGTTCCGGGCTCAGCAGACTCGTCTTTTGGAAACCGGCCTGATTCGCACAAAGCCCAGGTGAAGTCACGTCAAATTGGAGGACTGTGACCCGGGTCCATCAAGGTGCGACTCGTTTGAGGACGTGCCTTGCGCGAAGTGATCGAAGCCCCGGTCAGAGAGGACGCGAGTCCTATCCGGAGATGCCAGGGTTACCGTCCCGGAACGGTCCATCACGCCAATACGGCGTAACGAGAACCGCGAGGCGAGCCGGCTCAGAAGCTTCTCCTTTGCCTTGGCTACAGTAAAAAGAAGGCCGAAGTCTTCTGCGCCGTAAAGGGCCGTTTCCAGGGGATCGATGTGAATGAGGCTCGAAATCTCCTCGAGCCGGGAGTCGATGGGTAACGCCTGTTCCTCGATGACGGCTCCGGTTCCGGACGCCTTGCAGAGACGGTGAAGGTCTCGAACAAGGCCATCAGAGACGTCCATGGCGGAAGATGCCAGCGAGCGATCCGCCAGGATGCGGCCAAGAGAAATCATGGGTCGCGGGTTCAACTGGTGCGTCATGAGGCGCTCGACGGATTCCGATTTGGTCCCCCGGATCCTCTTCCCGCCTGGGTCTCTTGCCTCTCCAGAATCTCCCAGGCGGTACCCGCGCCGCAGAAGTTCCAGGCCCGCAGCCGCCGCACCCAGCGTACCCGAAACATAAATTGACTCGGACGGGGAGGCTTCGGAACGCTTCAGAAGCCCCTTCTTGTTGGTGCGTCCAACAGCGGTCACGGATACAAAAATGCTCGGAGCCGCCGAAAGATCTCCTCCGATCACAGCCGTGTCGTATTCGGTCGCGGCGGCCTTGAAACCGTGGAGGAACGAATCTAGCCATTCAGTGGCTGTGTCTCGAGGCAGGGCTAGCGTAAGAAGAGCGTATAACGGCTCTGCGCCCATGGCCGCAAGGTCAGAGAGATTGACCGAAAGCGCCTTTCGTCCAAGGTGAAAGGCGCTCCAACCGGGCTGGAAGTCATGGCCTTCGACGAGGGAGTCTGTCGTGAAGACGAGATGGTCTCCGCCGCGAACGACCGCGGCATCATCGCCGAGACCCAAGAGCACGTCGCGTCTTCGAGTCGCAAAAAGCGACGCGAGTTTTGAGACGAGGATGCTCTCGGCGGGCAGGGGACTCAAGCGCGAACACCTTTCCGGGGCCTGGCTTTTTTGCCCGCGGCTTTCTTTGTTGTCCCCGGCTTCTTGGCGGGTGCGGGCGCGAAGGCGTGTTCCAGGACCTCATCGACCTTGTGTACGAAGACGAACTTGAGGTCACGCCGGAGTTCCTCGGGGATCTCCTCGAGGTCCCGGGCATTCTCTCTGGGCATCAGAACGGTCTTGATCCCGGCGCGCCGGGCCGCGAGGACTTTCTCCTTGATTCCGCCGATCACCAGGACGTCTCCGCGAAGGGTGATTTCACCCGTCATGGCCACATCCCGCCGAACGGACTTTCCAGAGAGCGCCGAGATCATGGCGGTTGCCATGGTGATGCCGGCGGACGGGCCGTCCTTGGGAATGGCGCCTTCTGGCACGTGGACGTGGATGTCCACCTTGTCGAAGAACCCTTCCTCGAGACCGAGTTCCTTCGAGCGAGACCGGGCGTAGGTGAGCGCGGCGTGGGCAGACTCCTTCATCACCTCGCCGAGCTGACCCGTCAGCTGCATGCGGCCTTTCCCCTTGATGGCTCTCGCCTCGACGATCAGCACATCGCCGCCGACGGCGGTCCAGGCGAGTCCGGTGGCGGCTCCGACTTGGTCGGCCTCGAGTCTCTCGTCTCGCGTGAACTTTGGAACCCCCAGGAATTTCCTCACGAGATCCGGTGTGATCTCTGCCGGTGTTTCGTGGCCAGAGGCATACTGAACGGCGACCTTCCGGCAGCAGGTTCCGATCTCGCGCTCCAGGTTCCTCAGGCCCGCCTCTCTCGTGTAGTCCTCGATGATGTTTCGCAGAGCCTCCTCGGTGAACGACACGGCTTCTTCCTTGAGTCCGTTCTCTTTCCGCTGCTTGGGGATGAGATGGCGCCTCGCGATCGACAGTTTCTCCTCGAGGGTGTACCCGGAGAGGCGGATCACCTCCATGCGGTCGAGAAACGCCGGCTGGATCGTATCGAGGATATTTGCGGTTGTGATGAAGAGCACCCGTGAGAGGTCGTAGTTCACGCCGAGGTAATGGTCTCGGAAGGTCTTGTTTTGTTCTGGGTCCAGAACTTCGAGGAGAGCGGACGACGGGTCACCCCGGAAGTCGGCGCCGATCTTGTCGACTTCGTCGAGCATGAACACGGGGTTTGATGTGCCCGCCTGATTGATGCCCTGAATGATGCGGCCAGGGAGAGCCCCGATATAGGTGCGGCGGTGTCCTCGAATTTCGGCCTCGTCGCGCACGCCGCCGAGGGAGAGCCTGAAGAACTTGCGGTCGAGTGCCCGGGCGATGGAGCGTCCGAGGGACGTTTTCCCCACGCCTGGAGGGCCGACGAAACAAAGAATGGGGCCCTTTGAATCGGGCGCGAGCTTGCGAACAGCCAGGAACTCGACGATGCGCTCCTTGACTTTTTCCAGGCCAAAGTGGTCCTCGTCGAGAATCTGGCGTGCTCTTACGAGGTCGAGGTTGTCCTGTGAGGTGATTCCCCACGGCAGGCCGGTGAGCCAGTCGAGGTAGGTCCGGAGCATTCCGGTTTCCGCGGAGTCCGGGCTCCCTCTTTCGAGACGCTTTATTTGCTTCTCGATTTCTTCTACCGCTTCGGGCGGCACGTTCTTGTCAGCAATCTTGGCGCGGTAGGCCTCGAGATCTTCCGAGAGGTCATCGGTCATCCCGAGTTCTTGCTGGATCGCCTTGAGTTGCTGGCGCAGGAAATACTCTCGCTGCGATTTGTCGATCTCGCCGCGCGCCGCGCCGCTGATTTCTTGCTGGACGGTCAAGACGCGGATTTCCCGGCGCAGGATGTCGAGGACCGCCTTCAGGCGTTCGACCGGACTCAGCACTTCGAGAATCTTCTGGGTCTCCTCGACTTTGAGATCGAGATTCGAGGCGATGAGGTCCGCCAGCCGCGCAGGGTCTTCGAGACCGGCCGCGATCAGCATCACCTCGGGGGAAATCGCCTTGCCGAGTGAAACAGCCTTTTCGAGCCCCTCCTTGGCGCTGCGAATCATGGCCTCGAATTCCTCGGAGAGAGGTTTTGGAGTCTCTGGTTCGAGTATTCGGGAAGCCTTCGCGCGCAGGTAAGGAATCTCCTGGACGAACGCATCTATCTTGACGCGGGCCAGCCCCTGAACGAGAAGCCGGATGCGGCCGTCTGGCAGTTTGAGCATTCGCAGAACCGAGGCGGCGGTGCCAATTTCAGGAAGGTCCGCTGGCGCGGGGTCCTCGACAGAGGAGTCCTTCTGAGCCACCAGAAGCAAGACGCGCTGTTCCGAAAGCCCGGCATCGACGGCGGCTATCGATTTGTCTCGAGAAACGGAGAGGGGAACGATGACGAACGGGTAGAGGACGACGTCTTTGAGGGGAAGGACGGGCAAGAATTCGGGGATGGCGTCGTTCTCGTTTGCGGAGTTGGAGCCGTTATTGGGTGAATTTGAACTCATCAAGACCTGCCTCTCTTCGCTTCAGCCCGTTGGATCGGTATGTTGCGTGAGGTGTGATGGGCGAGCCGCGGAATCGTGACGACGAGGAGCCCATCCGCGTAGTGGGCCCGTGTCTTTTCGGGATCAGGATCGTCCGGGAGTTCGAGGACCCGCTCGAAGGGACCCGAAACGCGTTCAACGCGCAGGAACTGACCGGGCTCTCCTTCTGTTGCGCGCCGCTCGCCGGAGAGGTGGACGATGCGGCCGTGAACCTCGAGTTCGAGCCGCTCGGGAACGGAGCCAGGTATCTCGAAGACCATCCGCCAGGATTGACCGTCGTCGACGATATCGACGGGTGGCCCCGAAAGGGAAGGCGCAGGGTCGCCTGCGCCGGAACCGAGGTCATGCAGGAACAGAGCGACGGGAGTTTTGTGAGGGTTTTTTCTCATCGGCCTGTCATCCTTTTGGAGAAATGCTCGCGGGGAACCGGCCCAGCAGTTCTCTCAGTTCATCAACGAAGTCACCGAGCGCTTCGAAACGGCGGTAAACGGAAGCGAATCTCACGTACGCCACCTGGTCCAGATCCTTCAAGCGTTCCATGACGAGCATCCCGATCTCGGCCGTTGGCATCTCGCGTTCCTCCCGGGTGGAGAGAACGCTTTCAATTTCGTTGCAGATCGTCTCGAGGGCCTTTGGGTCAACCGGCCTTTTCTCGCAAGCGCGCCGCAACCCGTGCAGCAACTTGGCCCTGTCGAAATCCTCGCGCCGGCCGTCCTTCTTGAGGACCATCAGTGGTACTTCCTCCACTTTCTCGTAGGAAGTGAAACGCCGGTTGCAGCCGTTACACTCGCGGCGCCGGCGAATAACCGCACCCTCCCGGCTCTCGCGAGAGTCGACAACCCGGTCATCGGTCGAACCGCAGTAGGGACATCTCATGGCTGATCCGGCGGCTTTGGATCGATTGGAGGTTCGTCTCCGGCCCCAAGTTTACCGAAGGAAAGGCCTCCGGCGATCAGGAAGCCGAGCCCCAGAACCGTAATGGGAACGAAGGAAATAGCGTGTGAAATGAGGGCAAAGGCTGCGGCATGGGCTTCCACGGCACCGTAAAACCCTGTGAGTGCATAGGCGAGAGCCTTGTGGTAACCGCCAACGCCCCCTGGCGTCGGCACCGCGAGACCCAGAACAGCCCACGCCAAGAGGAAAAAGGAGACGGGAATCGGAAAATCGAAATGAAAGGCCCTCAGCGTGGTGTAAATCTGAAGAGAAATGACGAACCACATGATGAGCGACGAGACAGCCAGAATGGCGGCATTGGAAGGCGAGGCCAGTGCGTCCAGGCCGCGCAGAAGCCCCTTTACCACGGGGCGAATGCGATCCGCCAGTCGGTGGGGAAGCCGTTTGAGGAACCACTCCGTCCCTTTTTCTCTCAAGTCCTTCCGGACCGCGAAAATGCCGACGATGAAGAGCAAGATGATCGAGGCGATGCCCCCCAAGACAGCCGACTTCTGTAAGAGCAAGAAGGCAACCTCTTCCGTGCTTCCGAGGTTACGGGGCAGGAATCCGCCGAATGCGTAGACGAGAAAGAGAAAGAGGACACAAATGAGATCGATCAGGCGCTCGAGCCCCACGGAGGCCAGGAGTGGCGAGACCGGCAGCTTTGAAATCCGGGCAAGGGCCACCGGCCTCACGACCTCTCCCGCGCGGGCTGGAAGCAGTGTGGTGGCGGCAAACCCGATACACGTAGCGGAAATGGAGTCCATTTGACGAATCTTGCCAACATGAGCGAGGAGGCGAGTCCACCTCCACGAACGGATGGGAATGACTGAGAGAGAAACGATGAGTGCAGCGACCAGCCACCCCGCGTCTGCGTTCTGGATCGAGGAAACAACCTGGCCGAAATCCAGGTTTCTGAAGAACAGGACGAGAAGAACAGCTGCTAACCCCAGGGATAGAGCTGCCTTGAGCCAGTGAGAACGGCCTGACGACATCGCCAGTATGGTAGCCGAAGCCTCGGCGGAGGATGCGGCCGGAAAAGAGGGTTCCGAAGAGCGATTGACACTGCTCTCCCCGGGAACCTAAAATTCCAAAAAGGTTTATAGGGATCGATGGGGCGTGACGGCCGGGTGTGAGCTGTTCGGCCGCCGAAAGGAAAGAGGGCGAATGTTTCGACCAACACTCAGACCGAACGGAGGGATCCTGATGAAGCTCAGAGTTCTTGTCCTGTCAGCGGTGGCCTTTGGTTTAGCAGCCAGCGCACCGGTACTGGCACAAGCAGGCGACGGATGCCCGGCCCAGACGGTCAGCATGATCGAGCAGCCGGCCGAGAACGCTGTCGTCTCCGGCTTCGTGCGCGTCAAGGGATTCTTCCTGAACTTCAATCTCGTATCGAACCTCGACATTTACGTCGACGGCACGGATGAAGTCAATCGCGTCACGCCTCCAGGCGGGACCAACATCAACCTCCCGCGGGCTGATGTCATCCAGGCGTTCCCGGCTTACGCCGGAACGGCCGGACAACACCCCGGGTTCCAGGGAATGTTCCGCGCGGCGGACTACGCAAACGGGGTCCACACGGTCAACGTTCGAATCACGGATGTCACGGGTTGTTCGTACTTCCTGGCACCTCGCAGGGTGCGCGTTGATAACAGGCGTAACCAGCCTCCTTTTGGTGATTTGAATTTTCCCAAACCGGATTCCTCGGTCCACGCCAACGGTGTTCTCCAGGTTACGGGATGGGCTCTTGATGATCGCCGGGTCGACCACATCGAGGTCTTCGTCGACGGCCTTCAGGAGCGCCAAGCTGTGGTCGGCGTTTTCCGGCCGGATGTTTATGGTGATTACCCTGGTGTCCCCGGCGCCCTCACGTCTGGCTTCGTGCTTAACCTCGATTCCACCCGCTACTACAACGGCGTCATTAACGTCACGGTGTACGCGGTTGACGACCAGGGCCAAAAGGGTCTCCTCGGAACCCGCAGGGTTCAGGTCTTCAACAATGCGGCGAATCTTCTGCCATTCGGAGAAGTCGAGTTTCCACTTCATAACTCAACCTGGTTCGGCAACTGCTTCACTCAGCAGGGCGGCGGCAGTCCTTCGGGTGATCCGGGCTACGTTCGCGACCCGCGCTTCGTCATGTTCGTGACCGGGTGGGCACTCGACACGGATATGGTCGAGCAGCGCGGCGGCGTTTCACGGGTTTTTCTGGAGATCGATGGCGTTACCATCAAGGACACCCGGGTGCATTGCCACCGCGAGTTCTACCTTGCCAACAAGCTCATCGACTGCTACGGATACTACAGGCCCGATATCGAAGTCCTCTACCCCGGATTCCAGCAGGCTCCCAACTGCGGGTTCCACTTCGCCGTCGACGTGGGCAACCTCTTGCAGCTCAAAGGTTGGAAAGAAGGTGCCTACACGCTGCAGGTCAAGGCTGCCGACAAGGAAGACAACATCAAGCTCATCAAGGAAATTCCCATCGTCATGGAATGCGCGACGGCCAACTTGGATCCGCCTCCCATCGGTTTCATCGATGATCCGGCCACGAATGCCGCTGACCTGACGACCTACAAGATGATCAACGGCATCTACACGATTCAAGGCTGGGCGCTGGATCTCGATGGTGTTTACCGCGTTCGCCTGCTCGTCGATGGGATCCCGCAGATCGATGCGGTCAGGAATGTCGATTACGCTGAGTATGGCTTGCCGAGCCCCGACGTTTACAACGTTTATCCCGATTACCCGGGAGCGCGAAACGCACGCTTCCGCTTCAACCTGGATACAACCCAGCTCTCCAATAGCGAACACGACCTGCTGCTCGAGGTCATTGACGTGAGGGGCCTTGGGCGTTCGGCCGGAACGCGCCGCTTCCTCGTGGATAACAACACCCTCGTTCGGTAACCACCAGGACCCTTTTTGCGAGACCCCGGACCCCGCGTTTCTGACGCGGGGTCCTTTCTTTCTCGGGGCTTCTCAAACTCAGCCTGTGCAATTCTTTGTGACTTGCGTCCTGATGCTGCTTGACAGCGCTGGTCTTGCCGTCTTCCTCGTAAGTGCTGCAAATCAGTGTGTTACGGTGCAGCCGGCGCGGGCGCCGGCCGCACTACTCAGCACCCGTTTCCGGCATTTCAAGTGTGTGGGAACGAGTTATCCACAGGCTTTCCCACAGGCCACCCAAGCTCCTTACTCGGAAGCATTTGTCTCCGAGAAGGGAAGAACGCCGTCAACGACGGCGACGCCAGCTTCGAAGCAGCGGCGGCATCGTGCCTCGTAAACACCACTCGCGCCCACCACGACACGCTCCTCTGACTGGATGAGGCGCTGCGTGCGGCTGGCCGGGGCTCCGCAGCGGACACAGATGGCCCTCATTTTTACAACTTCCTCGGCGATGGCCATGAGCGCGGGCATCGGGTCAAACGGGACACCCCGGTAGTCTTGATCAAGCCCGGCGAGAACGACCCGTTTCCCGAGGTCGGCGAGCCGGTTCACGATCTCCACGATCGAAAGATCAAAAAACTGCGCTTCGTCGATGCCAATGACTTCCGTTCTGTCGTGAGTTTTTTCCAGGATCTCCGAGGCCTTCTCCACCGCCACCGCGAGAAGTCGCAGACCCCCGTGCGAGACGACTTCCACCTCTGAATAGCGGTCGTCAACGCGTGGTTTGAACACCTGAACACGGCGCCGGGCGATCTTGGCGCGCGTCAGCCGTCTGATGAGTTCCTCGGATTTCCCGGAAAACATCGATCCGCAGATGACTTCTATGCTTCCGAGCGGGGAGACGTTCATGCGCTGGCTCCCTTCTGCTTGGGTTCCACTCCGGTCTTGGGGCAAAGGTCCGAGAGGGTGCATGCGGAGCATTTCGGGTTGCGAGAGTCGCAGGTCTTTCTGCCATGAAGAATCAGCGCGTGGCTGATCCAGACCCAGTCTTCCATCGGGATTCTCCCGCCCAGGTCTTTCTCCACTTTTTCCGGGTCCGTTTCGGCTGTCCAGCCGAGCCGCCGCGCAATTCTCCCGACGTGTGTATCCACGACAACGCCTTCGGGTTTATTCCACACGTTTCCGAGGACCACGTTGGCCGTTTTCCTTCCGGTTCCGGGAAGGCTCGTCAGCTCCTCCATCGTGTTTGGAACCTTGCCCCCGAATTCAGCCACGAGCTTCTGTGCCATCCCTCGTATCGAGCGGCCTTTTGCATTGAAAAAGCCGGTGGAGCGAATGATCTCCTCGATAGCTCCAGGAGGTGCTTCAGCCAGGCTCCGGGCGTCCGGGAAGGCCTCAAAAAGCCTCGGTGTCACCATGTTGACGCGGGCGTCGGTACATTGAGCCGAGAGAATGGTGGCGACGAGCAACTGAAGAGGAGAGACGTGTTCAAGCGAGCATGCGGCTTCGGGGAATTCGGCGCGAAGCCTCGCAATCGCCGCCGGGACGGGGGCAGAGGAAGGCAGACTCTTCGGTTTTGCTTTCGGACTCATGTTCTAAGGGGCCGGATCTTACGCCGGGAGAGGATAAGAGTGTTGCTCTCGCTCTGGAAGCGGTGCCAAACTGCGGTCCGAAGATGATCCGCCGGCTTTCTTCCCCTCACCTTCTTCCCCTTCTCTTTTTCTCCGCCATGGCGAGCGCCAGGCCCCTCAAAGTCGTGGTGTTGCAAACGTCCGATGTGCATGGACGGATCTACCCCTGGGACTATGTACAAGCTGCGCCGGCGAACGCGGGGCTCGCGAGGCTCGCGACGGTTGCCGAGAGGGCACGTAAGGAGACTCCTTACGTGCTGCTACTCGATGGCGGAGACACGATTCAGGGTTCGCCCCTTGCCTACCTCGCGGCACGGGGACGTTTTTCGGGCAGGCACCCGATGGCCATCGCCATGAACGTCATGAAGTACGACGCCATGACCATCGGTAACCACGAGTTCAATTACGGGCTCGACGTTCTGAGACGGGCGGAGAAGGATGCGGATTTTCCGTGGCTCTCCGCGAACACGCTCGTTGCAAACACCGAACGGGCTGCCTTCGGTGAGTACATCATCAAATCGTTTGGCGGCGTGAAAGTGGGAGTCCTCGGCTTGACAACACCCAATATTCCAGGCTGGGAACCGGAGGAAAACAGGCCTGGCCTGAAATGGGAAGACCCCGTGAAAACGGCCAAACGCCTGGTTCCCGTTCTTCGCGGCAAGGAGAAGTGCGACGCGGTCATCGTTCTGATCCACAGCGGACTCGAAGCGGATCCGGAGAGCTTCGAGGACAACGGAACTGGGTATGAGAACCGTGTGGTCGCATTGGCCAGAGACGTTCCAGGAGTCGATTTGATTCTCACGGGACACACGCATCGCCGGATCCCTTTTCAGCGGGTCCATGGAGTTCCCGTCATGCAGCCCGGGCGTTATGGGGATGTGATTGCCAGGGCTGACATGAGTTTCGAAACGAAAGGCAAGAAAACAAAACTAACCGCGGTGACCGGTACTCTCCTTCCGGGTGAAAAAGAGGCTCCGCATCCCGGTGTTACCGCCGCTGTGAAAAACCAGCATGAAGCCGCGGTGGCGTACATGGACGAGGTGATCGTGGAGGCTACCGAGGATTTTCCAGCCAGGGGAGCCAGGTCGCAGGACACGGCCTTGCTCGATCTCGTGAACAGGTTCCAGCAGTCTCTTGCGAAGGCCCAGATCTCGATGACGGCTCCGTTGTTTGGCGGCAGTTACCCGGGTTTTGCGAAGGGACCGGTTCGGATGCGGGATCTCTACGGCCTGTATCCGTACGAAAACCAGCTCGTCTTGATGGAAGTCACCGGGCAAACACTGAAGACTTGCGTCGAAGTCTCCGCCGCCTACTTCACGAAACCAACGCTGGAGGCGAATAGACTCAAGATGGAGCCAAATCCCCGGATGCCAGGCTACAACTTCGAGACCTTCCACGGGATCTCATACCGCATCGATCCGTTTGCTCCCGAGGGCTCACGGGTGAAAGATCTTTTGTTTCAGGGGGCCCCGCTCGATCTCGAAAGAAAGCTGACGCTCGTTACCAACTCCTACCGGGCTCAGGGGGCGGGCGGTTACACGCCTCTGAATTCCGGGAAGGTTCTGGCCAGGTTCCCGGGAGAGATTCGTGAACTTCTGGGCGAGTACCTCAAGAAGGCCGGAAAAATCGAGCCGCGGGTCGATAACAACTGGGTCGTGGGGCCAGATATCTATTTGACGCCCCCGAAGTTCGGGGCGCCGCCGCCCCAGGGAATGTGAACGGGCATTTAGGTTCAGTCGTTTGGCGCGCCACGCCTTACCCAGTCCACGACGAGTTTTGTTTCTGTCGTGGAGAGGTAAGGGCCACCGGGAGGCATCCGGTTCCCAAGAATCTCGCCGTCGCCCCGGATTTTCGAAATCAGAAAAGATGCGTCTGGTTGGCCAGGGTTGATTCGAAAGAGACTCGATTGAATAGATGGGACCCCCACCGTATTCCCGAAGGATTTGCCTGGCTCCAGGTTCAGCGCGGCTTTCGCGGACGTTCCCTTGTGGCAGTTTGAGAGCGCGCAGGAGGGCGTGAAGACCTCCGCCTGAACCCGGTTCAGTGTCGCTCCGGGGTCAGGCGGGTTGATGGGTGCCGTAACTTCACGTTCGCTCTCGCACCCGGCCAGGAAACAACTGGCGATTGCAGCAAGAACGAGCGTCTGGGACCGCCTCATCGGCCTGTCATCAAGGGCAGAACAGCGTCCGTGTCACCTGTCTTGCGGTCGTTTCTGAGAAGGGTAGCGAAAACCTTCGGGGCCGTTCCTTGTGGAATGACATCGAGCCGTCCGGTGGGCCCGCCGATGGCCGTGATCGAGTAGTAAGCAGCGGGGATGTAACGCGTCTCGCGCGGCCCGAGGGTGACTTCACGGCTTCCGGAGGCAACCCCGAGGTCCGAGATTCCGTTGACCAGAACGGTGACCGGGTCAAAAGAGAGGTTTGTGAGGTAAAGATCAGACTCCATGACGAACCAGCCGTTATCCGTCGCCGCAATGAAGACGCCCTTGGAGTTTTCTGGAATGGTGTCGTTGGGGTTCAGGCCCGGGAGTCCGAAACCATAACGGCCCGTTGATGCCTCTCCGCCGGTCACCCGGGAGAAGATCCAGATGGGCTGGTCCGAAATGACCTCGATCTCTCCCACTCCGGGAAGAACGCCTGGGATCTTGGCAAGGACATCTTCAACGGTGACGACTTTGCCGTCTGGAACCGAAATGGTGAGTGGTTCAGAAAATGGGGGAGCCTCCGGGGCATCGAACAGAACTGCTGGGCGGAAGCGAAGGGTGACCTGCGTGTCGCCGCTTGCCGAGTAGAGCTGCAAATCCGTTCTGGCATTCAGTCCGAGCGGGCCTTCCCGATAGCTGGCGGCCAGGATATTGATGAAGGGAACGGCGTTCTTCTGGCTAAAGACGGTCAGGTCCGCCGGATCGCTGCTCACGTTGTCGGTCGACGTGCCAAAGGGCAGGATTTTCCCGGACGTCACGGAAAAGACGATGCGCGCGGAGGGAAGGGGAGGAATTCCCAGCTTCGAGAAGACGGTCGAATACTGGATATGTGTGCCGGCGGGCCACTTGAAGCTCATGCTGGCCCTGGTTGTTCCCTCCGCGCCGGCGACGGAAACCGTGCCGGTGGCCGCCTCGAGAACGAAGAATCCGGCGTTAGTGCGTTCGGTTTCGGGGTTAATCGCCGCAAAAACGAATGCGGTTTCACCAGCCCCAATTCCCGCTGTCGCCTTGACGGGGTTCTTGTAGAACCCAACGGTACCGCCGTCCCCGCGTTTGTTCTGAACGCGTATCCCGGCGAATAGATCCGCTGCGTTGGTATCTGGAGTGAATCGAAGGGCTCCGAAGCTGCCTGCGCCCCCCATTTCGTTTCCGATGGGATCTTCCTGTAAAAGTATTTGCCCGGCGGGAATCGAAGGGAAAGCCGTGGGGGCAAAACCTGCGATCCAGCCGTTGGGAATGAGCCGTTCTGCGGGTGCCAGCGCCTTGGTGGCGCCCGTCGAATCCGCCGTCCCCTTGTTCCACAGATAGACCTGTGTCTGCCAGAGCGAACTCATGGCGCCACTTGCAGACGCCGCCGACGGGAAGTAGAGATCGTTGTCGGATGCCGGAATTGGCGGGAGGAGTTCGCCGATGTTCGATCGCGTACTGAAGACGATTCGGTTTCGCGGCTCATCAACAGCGATCCCATAGACTTCCCCAATTCCGGCCGGGTACTCGGTAACGGCCGTGTATTGCGCTCCGGTGGAAAGCTCGACGGACGTGGGCAAGACGTTGGTGACGGTTGATTTGAGGACCGTCGTCGAAGGGGTCACGGTTTCCTGGACGGTCGTGATCGTGATTTCGACAGGAGTCAAGGTGCTCGTTGAAATGGGAGTCGAGGCCCCGGGGTCGAGAAATCCGATCAGGCCCGTGCTCTGGTCCGAGTAAACGATCCTGTCCTTGTAATTGGCCATACTGAAGGGAATGGTGTCTGGACCGAGGGTAAAGACCTTCATCTCGTAGGTGACGGGGTCAAAGCGGGCCAGGTGGCCTGACTGGAAGAAAGAAGCCCAGATGTAGCCATCGAATCCTTTGAAAATCTTGGATGGCAGGGTATAGGTGTCGGGCAACTCCCATCTCGTGGCTTTCGTGCCATCGGGGGCAAACCGGACCAGAGCGCCGTAGCCGGCCAAGAAATCAGCGGCCCAGATGCTCCCATCGTCGTCCTGGAAGGGATACGAGAGAGAAAAGATGCCAGAGCCAGAGTGGTACGTCAGGGTACCCGTTGCGGGGTCAAACAGAGTGAGTGTTCCGTTTGTTTCGGTCAACCAGAGTTTCCCGTCAGGACGCTTGACGAGACCGGCGGGGCGGCGTTGGCGGTCCGGCCACTCGGTCAGCGTCTCGGTCTTGGGATCGAATTTCGAGATCTTGAACCCGCCCAGCTGTGCGACCCAGATGGTTCCGTCTGGTTCAGGCAACAGGTAGCTCGGAGCGGCGTCTGTTGGCATTGTCCAGCGGGTCAAGGTGGTCAAATCCGCAGAGAAGAATGCCAGCACGTTTTCACCGGCCGAGGCGGTCCAGACGGCACCGTCCTCTTGCAGGATGATGGTGGCGGCATCGAACCGGCCAGAGTTCACTCCGGCGTAATGCTTGAAGGAAGCGACCACCGGCTTCGTGGTCTGAGCGAGTGTGGCGGAAGAGGTGGAGAGAGCGGCGAAGCCGAGGGCAGCCATGCCGGCGAAGAAGATCTGGGGCAAAGCCCGCCCCTTGGAAGAGGACCAAATCACGGGGGGATTGTAGCGGCTTCCCTGAGGTTCGTAGCTACGGGGCGACCTTGACAGGGATCACAAGTTTGACGGGAATCTCAGTTCGGCATAGCATCCGCCCGACGGGTGAACCCAGCGGACCTTTGGGTCGGGCAGGGTCATGAATCCGGGTGCGGGGTTTTAGTGGACCTCGCCGCTCGAGCGAGCGAGACCTGGAGAACGGAATTCAGCGAAAACGCGTTTCACTGTGTTTTTCGCCCGTCCCAAGGAGTCTTTCAATTTCTGGCCGCCGAAGCGGTGAGCTTCTCGGCGTTTGAGACTACTCGTGCATCCGGGAGGACGCGCGGGCATCCCTGGTTGAAGATCAAGAAAGGCTCGTCCGGAGGACAGCTTGAGAAAACCAAAGGTCAAGGTTGAAGCCGTCAAGGTTGAGGCCGTCAAGGTTGAAGCCGTTGAGGCAGTAACGGAGGCGCCGGTGCAAGAGCCGGTGGAGCCGCCCGTTCCGTTTACCGGCATTGAGGATTCCAGCAGCGAGGACTTGGAATCCGTGGCTTCGGGCGTGGACGATTCTGCTTCAGAGGGAGAAGGGCCGGAGGATGAAGCCGAAGGTCCCCAGAACGAGCCGCGCCGTCGCAGGCGCCGTCGCAGGCGCCGGGCAAAACCCAGGGGGGGACCGAAAGGCCCGGGACAAGAGGTAAGGGCTACCGTGCCAGAGGCCGGGGAAGAAACCCCCCAGGGCGGGGACGCAAAGCGGCTTCCTCCTCAGCAGCGTAAGGAATTGCCGCCGGTTCAGAAAGTGCTCGTCGAGGGAGTTGTGAAGCTCCATGGCGATCACTCGGGCATTCTGGTGTCTCCCGTGGAACTCTACCCGGAACGCGGAGATCCGTTCCTTCCCAAGAGTCTCGTTGAAGCTGAAGATCTCGAGGATGGGCTTCTAATAAAGGGAGAGGGAGTCAGCCGGGGCCCCAAGGGCCCGCTCATCCAGAAGGTCCTTGCCGTTGAGGGCATGGAGCCTGCGGAGTACCGTTCGCGGTACGTTCAGTTTCACAAGGGGATATCGATCGATCCAAACCGGCGTTTGAGGCTGGAGACGTCCCCGGACGAAATCTCGGGCCGGGTGTTAGACCTCATCACGCCGATTGGACGGGGGCAGCGGTGCCTCATCGTGGCTCCTCCGAAAGCGGGGAAAACGACGCTTCTTAAAGTGATGGCCAACGCCATCGCCCGCAACCACCCGGACGTGATCATCTTCATGCTCCTCGTCGACGAGCGGCCGGAAGAAGTGACGGACATGCAACGTTCGATTCAGGGGCAAGTCGTTTCCTCTCCGTCGGATCTCAATGCGGCGCACCACATCGCTGTTTCAGAGGCCACGTTCGAGAGAGCCAAGCGCCTCGTGGAAGTGGGGAAGGACGTCGTCATCTTCTGCGATTCGCTCACGCGCATGAGCCGGGGTTACAACAACGAACTCAAGGGGAGCGGCAAGATTCTCTCCGGCGGTATCGATGCCCGGACCATGGAGAAACCGAGGCGCTTTTTTGGCGGAGCAAGGAATCACGAGGATGGCGGGTCGCTCACGATCATTGCCACGTGTCTGATTGACACTGGCAGCCGGATGGACGACGTCATTTTCGAGGAATTCAAGGGGACCGGGAACTGCGAGATCGTCCTCGACCGCGGCCTTTTCGACAGGCGCGTTTTCCCGTGTATCAATATTCCGGCTTCGGGAACGCGCAAGGAGGAGAAGCTCTACGACCCGGACGAGCTTCCAAAAATCCACAAACTACGTCGCGCTCTGGCCGCGGTGAAACCCCTCGACGCCATGGAACTTCTGCTCTCGAAACTCGTGAGGACGAAAACCAACAAGGAATTCCTCAAGTCGATCGGTTAGATTGAATACGCTCCTGGGAGCGCGGGCGTTGCGCCCGCCCCCGGAGCGGGCCGGGGCGGGCCAGCGGCCAGCGCTCTCAGGACTCTCGGGTTTTGCCTAGTTCTCGTCCTCGGGCAGGAAGAAATCCGAGAGTTTACGCATGACGGCTCGCGAATCCTCAATGTGCAAGAACCGCGATGTTCCCGGGAACGTGAACAGCTGCGCTCCCCGGACCCCTTTTGCAATGGCAACGGCGGCGCGGATGCGGTCCGAGTCTTCGCGGTCGCCAATGAGAACCGCGAGCCGGCTTCTGATTTCGCCGAGTCTCTGGATGTGTCGCGGCACGGGCCGCGGAGCCGGGTCGAACTTGTAGTACGACGCAACGCCCGCCTTGAGGAAGAAGTCTTCCACGCGCTCGAGAAAGATCTCGTCCTCGCGCGCCACGTCGAAGCAGTGCTGGGGGAAGTACTTCTCTTCGAGAGCCTTTTTCGGGTCGACGCGATACGCCGCGATGATGTCCTGCCGGAAGGCAACGACATCCGCCGGAACCGGGTTGCCATCCAGCTCGGGCGCCAGGAGTGCGATCGAACCCGTACGGCCTGGGTACGTCAATGCGAACTCGAGGGCCACCTCCGCGCCGGTGTCGTGCGTGACGAAATGCGCCGATTCCGCTCCGAACCAATCAAGTAGGGCCGCGATGTCGCGGGCCTCCTCGGCGAGCGAGACGGGAGCTTCCACCGGCGTCGAGCGTCCGTGCCCGAGACGGTCGATCCTGATGGCGCGGAACCCAGAGCCCAGTCCCGATGCGGGAGCCTCCATGATGTCGGCGTTGGTGAGAAATCCGTGGATGAAGACGATGATCTCTCCGTCGCCACCCACCTCGTAATAAAGACGGTGCCCATTGACGGTCGCGAAAGGCATGAATCTCCTCCGGGAGAAAATGATACCTGCTGGCGGCCCTCTCGCACCCTCCAAACGCCAATTGAGTGACGCCGGTGAAGCGGCCTGTTGAAATTGCCTGTCCCTTTTTAAAAAGGGACAGGCAATTTCAGCCCCGTACGCAAAGGAACCGTGATCAAAACGGGCTCTCCAGAGCGCGCGAACGTCTCGCCTGCGCTCTCTGGAGCCCTCATTCAGAGGTCTGACGCTCCGCTAGGGGGCTGCGGACTCCTTTGCGGGCACGGAAGCCGGTTTACGCCGCCGCGGTCTACGCTTTTTCTTCTGCGGCGCGGGGGCGGGCTCTGGCTGATGGACTTCCTCCAGGCCAAAGGCCTCTCGGGTCCAGAAGTCCGTGCTGCTTGCTGCCTCCGCAAACTCTTCGACCGGCTCAGCCTCTGGCGATTCGACGGCTGGAAGCTGTGGGGGGACCGGCTCCTCGATGTCCGATTCAATATCGGGCTCCTCTTCAGTCTCGAGTTCCGGCTGAAGGTGGCGGGAGCCCCCGGATGCCATGGGCGTCCAGGATCCGTGCGAAGGCCTGACCGGAAGGTAGAGGGACTCTCCGGCATAGGCCGTCTCGATCTTCATTCCGATGAGCCTCTCAATGGCGTCGAGCGAGAAGACGAAGTTCTCGCAGGCAAGTGAGATGGCCTTGCCAGAACGGCCTGCGCGAGCGGTGCGTCCGATCCGGTGTACGTAGTCTTCGGGATCCTGGGGGAGATCCAGATTGAAAACGTGGGTCACACCCTCGATGTGCAGCCCGCGGGAGGCGACATCGGTCGCAATCAGAATGGGGAGCTTCCCGGCCTTGAATTCGGCGATGATTTTCAGCCGTTTCGACTGGTGAAGGTCCCCGCTCAAGGCTCCCGCCCGGTAATCAAAACGTCTCAGCACGGAGAGGACGTCCTCGGCGAAGCGTTTCGTGTTGACGAAAATCATGGCCCTGGGCTGTTCGAGAAGCGGTGCCGTTTCCTTTCCTTTTGGGCCAAACCCTTCTTGTTGCAAAAGCCCCAGCAAGAGAGAGAGTTTCTCCCGTGACCCAACGTGGTACAGGACCTGAGTAATCCTGTCGGCCGTGACCTTCTCGGGGCTGACCTCGACCTTCCGCACGTCGTTCATGTGCTCGTAGGCGAGTTCCATGACGCGGAAGGAAAGCGTCGCGGAAAGCATGAGCGATTGCCGTTGCCCGGGTGGCGGACACCTGCGGATGATGCGCCTCAGGTCCCGTATGAACCCCAGGTCGAACAGCCGGTCCGCTTCGTCAATGATCAGCGTCTCGACGAAGCCAAACGTGGTGGCCTTTTGGTCCTCGTAGTCGAGGAGGCGTCCCGGGGTTCCGATGAGAAGATCGCATCCGGCCCTGAGGAGTTCGCGCTGCCTGTTGTAATCGATGCCGCCGAACACCGTCACGGTTCGCAGGTCCATGAAGTGGCCGAGAGCCCGGGCGTCGTTGTCGATCTGCACAGCCAACTCGCGCGTCGGCGCAATCACCAGGGCGCGTGGCGCCAGTGGGGGCCGCGGCCGGGGAGGCGGCTGGAGCATCCTGGTGAAGATGCTGATGAGGTAAGCGGCCGTCTTCCCCGTCCCTGTCTGTGCCTGGGCCGCGACGTCATGGCCAGCCAGAAGGAGCGGCAAGGTCGCCGCCTGAATGGGAGTGGCTCTCGTGAATCCACAGGCCGCGATACCCGCCCGTACGGGGACCGGCAGGGGAAGGTCAGCAAAAAAGAGATCCGAAAGATGGTCCTCGAAGATCATCTGCTCCTCATTCTAGCGTTCAACCGGAAAGCGATGCGGTGTGATCCTGTTCTCGAGATGACCCTTCCGGTACGATCTCTTCATGTCGTCTCGCGAGTGCGATCCCCTGGAACCCATCCGCGTCCTCTCCCCGGCTACCGGAAAACCCATTGGCGAAGTGCCGGATGCCGGTCCTTCAGGCATGGAGCAGGCCATTCTGAAAGGGAAAAAGGCGGCCGAGAGCTGGGGCCGGCTCCCTATCCGCGAAAGGGCAGAGGCTCTCAGGCGGTTTCGCGACGCCGTCCTGGACGAACCTCGAGTCGTCACGACCCTGGTTCTCGAATCGGGCAAGCCCCGTCACGAGGCAGAGGGGATCGAGATCCTCTATCTCTGCGAACTTATCCGGTTTCTCTGTTCATCAGCGCGCCGCGCCCTGAAGCCAGAGATCCTGAGGCCATTCCTCCTCAAGACCAAGAGAACGCGCGTCTTAAGAAAGCCGCTCGGCATCGTGGGAGTGATTGGCCCGTGGAATTTCCCCATTCTCAACAACGCCGCCGATGCGATGGCCCCGCTGATCGCCGGGAACGCGGTGGTTCTCAAGCCCTCCGAGGTGACCCCGCTGACTTCTGTCCTTCTAGGGGAACTCTGGCTCCGGGCCGGTAACCCGGAAGGCGTTTTTCAGACTGTCACGGGCCGCGGGCCGGCAGGGGCAAGACTCGTGGATCTTGCGGATGGAATCATTTTCACGGGGTCGGTTGCCACCGGCCGGCGAGTCGCGTCCCGCTGCGGGGAGCGGCTCATTCCGTGCGTGGCGGAACTGGGGGGCAAGTCACCCTTCATCGTCCTCGCCGGAGCCGATCTCGAGCGTGCGGCGCAGGCCGCGGTGTGGTCCAGCTTCGTTCACAGCGGCCAGGCGTGCATTCGAACCGAGAGGATCTATGTCGAAGAGAAGGTCGCTCCAGAGTTCGAGAGGAGATTTCTCGAGAAGGTCGCAACCCTCAGGCACGCAAACCCAGCGCGGCCCGGGGCAGAACATGACCTTGGCTCGGTCACGTTCTCGCGCCAGATCGAGATCTTGAGAAAGCAACTCGACGAAGCGGTGGGAAAGGGGGCGCATCTCGCCCACGGGGGGCAGGCCGTAAGTGATCTCGGAGAGTCCTACTTTCTCCCGACGGTCCTTCTGGGGGCGACACAAGACATGGATGTCATGCGCGAGGAGACATTCGGTCCGCTCGTGGCCATCATGCGCGTCCGCGATGCGTGCGACGCCATCCGTCTGGCCAACGACTCTCAGCTGGGGCTCAACGCCACGGTTTTTGGCCCCGAGCGCCAGGCGCGGCAGGTGGCCGAGAAACTGCAATCAGGGATTGCCATCGTCAACGATGCGCTGATGCACTACCTGGTCGTCGAAGCACCGCTTGGGGGGGTGAAGGCGAGCGGGATCGGCGCCCGGCACGGGATCGAATCGATTCGACAGTGGACCAGCGCCGAGTCGGTGACCTCCTGTTTCCGTCCCCTTGCCCCCGTTGAGCGGTTCTTGGCGCGGCACCTGGGCTTTCCATACAACCGTCGCGCCCTCGAAATGCTCAGGAGGGCGACCCGGATTCTTTACGGGCGAGGCTTCAGAAGGAAATTCGGGAAGATCCCTCAGTAGAATCAGAGGCGATGAAACTGTTCCGCCTGGCCGCCATCGCGGCCTTTATCCTCTCTGTCACCCCTTCGCTGGCCGTTCAGAAGAACACGCCAGTCCCCAAGCAAAATGCTCCCGCGCCCGCACAGGGTGAAGTGAAGGTCACAACAAACCCCGTCAAGCTGCCAGAGGGCGCCAAACCCGCCGAGGTGCAGGACGTGCGCCTCGTTACCCCCGAGGATCAGGCTATTGCCGATCCATACCAGCTCGAACGCCTGGGCGTCGCAGCCGCGAATCAGGGGAACATAACCCAGGCCCGCGACTTCTTCGAGCACTCCTGGAAGACCGGCGAGCTTCCCACGGCTCCCTTCAACCTGGCTTGCCTGAATGTTCGAGAAAAGAAGATCGACGATGCCTTCAAGGAACTCGACCGGGCCATTGCCGCCGGTTTCGACGATGAGGGAATCTTGATGAACGACGCGGACCTCGCTTCCATCAGGAGCCGGTCCGAGTTCGGCCGGATTCTGGCCGGGGTCAGGAAGAACCGGGAAACGGGGGATGCCTCCGTTGTCAAGGAGGGCGTCTTCGTCGCTCCGGAGGGGGCGGTTCAGGGAGTTCTCCTGCTCTTGCACGATGCCTCCTCCGATCCCTTCACGGCTTCGGGCCCCTTCATGAGTGAGGCACGAGCCAGGGGGCTCTTTGTCGCCGTGCCCCGCGGGCCTTCGCGCGTGGGCAAAAAGCGTTTTGGCTGGGGCGCCGCGGACCGCGCCATCAAAGCAGCCCAGGCAAGCCTCGAAGCCGTATTGGCCAGGACGTCAAATTCCAAGGTGCCGGTTCTCCTCCTGGGTATCGGAAGGGGCGGCGTTCTGGCTTTCACCGTCGCCGTCAAAAGGCCCGGACCTTTTGCCAGCGTGGGCTCGATCGGCGGTCCTTTCAGCCCGACAACCGAAAAACTCACGCAAAAAGAAGTCAAGGCGGCCCTCATGGGGCGCCGGCTCGTCTTCGGAATTCCGCAGGATGCACGCCAGCCGGGCCTCGTGACGGCTGTCAGGAAGGGCACGGACAGCCTGCAATCCCTGGGGTTCTCTCCCGTGCTCCTGGAGTGGCCCGGCACGAGTAACACCCTCCCAGATGACGTGGGGCGCGCGGTTCGGGAGACCCTCGACGCCTTGATGGGAAAGAAGGCGTCCTGAAATGGCCGTCGAGTTTTATCGCCATTCACTGGGCGAGGAGGAAAAAGCCGCGGCCGCGGCCGTCCTCGATTCGCTTTTTCTCACCACCGGCCAGCGAGTCTACGAATTCGAGCGCCTCTTTGCCACCTATCTGGGCCTCCCGGGCGTCGTGGCGACCGTGCATTGCACGGCCGCTCTTCACATGGCGCTCCTGGCCGCCGGGGTTGGGCCCGGCGACGAAGTCATTACGACCCCGATGACGTTTCTCTCCACGGTCAATACCATCGTTTACACGGGCGCAAAGCCCGTTCTTGCCGACGTCGAGAAGGAAACGGGGAATATCGACCCGGCAGCGGTGGAGGCCGCGATCACACCGAGAACAAAAGCGATCGTGGCCGTCGACCTGTACGGCCTCCAAGCCCGGCTTGCGGAGCTTAGGCGGATTGCGGATCAACATGGGGCAAAGCTCATCGAAGATGCCGCACACTGCGTGGAAGGACGGCGGGACGGGTTTGGGCCGGGCCAACTCGCGGACTATGGGTGCTTCAGCTTCTACGCAACAAAGAACCTGACATGCGGCGAAGGGGGAGCGATTTCGTTCCGGGACGAGACCGAGAAAAACCGGATTCGGCAAATCGGTAGCCATGGAATGACCCGAAACGCGGCGGACCGCTACGCGGGCGCGTACCAGCACTGGGACATGGAGCGCCTGGGCTGGAAGTACAACCTTTCGGACATACTGGCCAGCCTGTTGATTCCGCAACTCCCCAAGCTGGCCGCCCGTCGCGAGCGGCGCGAGGAGATCTGCCGCCAGTACGAGACGGCTTTCCGGAGGATGGGAATTGGCTTCCCCGTCGTCCCGGAGGGGGCGGTCTCCGCGCGCCACCTCTTCACGATTTGGGTCGATCCCAGCCGCCGGGATGAAATCCTGGGCAAAATTCAATCGAGGGGCATCGGTGTCGCCGTCAATTACCGGGCCGTACACCTCATGACCTACTACCGGGAACAATTCGGATTCGAGGAGGGCATGTTCCCCAACGCGGAACGCATTGGGGAGAGCACGATAACCCTCCCCCTCTGGCCCGCCATGACAGACGCCCATGTGGAGGATGTCATCGGCGCCGTCGCCGAAGCAACAGCCCTCGTCTCCTGTTATCGATGAATCGCTGATCAAGGTCATGGCCTCCCAGGTGAATGCGATCTCAATGCAGCGGAGAGGCTACTTCGCCAACGAAAGGGAGAATCGAGATGAGAAGAGGACCAACATCGATGACTGCAAAGCGGTACGGTCGGGTCACTCCTGGAACGGTTCTTCTTCTTGCACTGGTCGTGATTTTCTTCGCCGCGATCGTGTTTGTCGTATCCACGAATAGCTCAACATCTGGATCGCCCACGCCACACACTCCATCCAACCCCGAGTTCATCTCGGCGAGGAACATCAAGATAGATGTCGGAACAGAGTTTTATCGTCCACCAAGTGACTACATCGGGAGAGTGGTCCGGGTGCTCCCTTCCTACGTCTTTCCTGATGGGACGCGGCAGGAAGGGCTAGAGTTGATTCTCAGGGATGGATCGTTCCAAGTGATACCGGTGAAGTTCGCGCACATGTACTACGGGGTACGGAATCCGAAGTTCCTTGATTGGGTACCTACCGTCCCCCCAGGCCCTTCTCCAACAAAGGACCCATGGGGCCTACCACCCGGAATTCCCACACCACGCATGAACGATCCAAAAGGCGGCCTTCCTGCGGCACAACCCAGCCCCACAGGGGTCCAACTCAGGGTTCAAGATGGAAAGAGGGTCATCTCAAACTAGGACGATCCACGAGTTTCCCCTTTCGTTCACGTTTTCCCGCGGTTTGCCAAGAACTTCCACACTCTTCCACAAGAGCCCACGCCGCCCCACACGTCCCCACGGTCGGGATAGGCCGTTGGCTGAGCGCTGTCAGAGCCTAATCGCCTCCCGACGTCTGCTACACAAGTCGGCTCGCAAACCGAGCGTGATTAGTCCACACTATTCCAACTCGCTGCGCCCAGTACATGCTCCGTGCTAGAACAGGGCAGGAACAAAGGCCGAATAACAAGCCTACTATTCATTTAGAATATCGCGGCGCGCGAATAGCGGGACGATGTCACCTCGGTCACGGCGCCTGACTTCGATTCTACCTGGGAGATTCACCAGTGCGGACGTTCTTACTCACTTGGAATCCTGATCGCTTCCTTTGGGACAACCTAAAAGGAGGAAATCGAACAGTTGGCTCTCGGGGGTACCCTGCATGGTCGGTGGAGCAGCGGAATTCGTTGCGGGAGACGTTTGGGCCGTCCAACTCCTCCAGGCCGACTCAACGTTTGATTTTCCGCAGGCCAAACCAGTCGTTTACCATCTCGCCCACGCGGGATCGACCTGCCATCGATCCGGCGCAAGGACCTTGTTCTTCGAGCACTGCCGAACAAGGTTCATGCACAGCGCCGCCTCCTGGTCAAGTCGTGATACCGGGCCACAGTCGGTTCCGCGTCACGTCTACCCGGCTCGCAATCTCCGCAAAAGAGACCGAAGAGCCAGCCGGCCCGGCTCCAAACCGAAGCTGTACACTCACACCTAAATGCGGTGTCTCAAACGACTTTTCGCCTAAACGGCGCATGCAGCGAACAGCCTGCACGTTGCGCGCCCGACGACCGGAGCTTTAGATGGGCAAATGCAGATTCTGTGGAGAACCAGCTGGCTTCTTGAAGTCGAAGCACCTCGAATGCGAGGGCAAGTACGAGCAGGGCTGGTACGAAATGTTCAAGAAGGCCCTCGTCTGAGGCCTGGCGACAACAATCCCAAGGAGCGTGGCGAAGCCACTGCAGGAGTTTAGCCGGGCGTTTCTACCCCCGGCTATGCGGCGAGATGTGGGTAATGGAGAGTCATGTGAAGAGGGGGCTGAGGGGCGTCTGACGGATGGCGGGCTGGACCGGTGTCAGTAGAAAAGCACTTTCCGGGCCGCCTCGAGCACCTTTTCGGTATTCGGAAGAGTCGCTCTCTCGAGAATCCGGTTGAAACCAACGGGTGTGAACGTCGAGCCCACACGCTCGACCGGAGCATCGAGGTACGCGAAAAGTTCGCTTGCGATCCGGGCCGCTACCTCTCCGCCGAACCCGCCGTGCACCTTGTCTTCGTGGGCGATCAGTACCCGGGCCGTCTTCTTCACCGACTCTGAAATCGCCTCGAAATCGAGGGGAACGAGGGACCTCAGATCCAGTACCTCGACCTCTTTCCCTTCCCCGGAGAGGGTCCGGGCCGCCTCGAGAGCAAAGTGAACGGGAGTTCCGAAAGCGATGATGGTCAGGTCCTTCCCGGCCCGGCGCCTCCTCGCTTTTCCGAAAGGCACGGCGAAGGTGTGGGGAACAGGGGTTCTTGCGAGCGGATTGTTGTAGAGGAATTTCGGCTCGAGGTAGACGGTACACCCGCGAGACCGGACGGCTGTTCTGAGGAGCCCGGCGGCATCATCCGCGAAAGCAGGAACGACGACGCGAATACCGGGAAGCGTCGTCAGCCACCCGTCGATGTTTTGTGAGTGGTACAAACCACCTCCGATGTAGCCGCCAGAGGCAATGCGGATCGTGATGTTGGGAGAGAACTTGCCCGCCGTCCTCCAGTACTCGTGAGAGATTTCCACCATTTGATCGGCGGCGGGCCAGAAGTAATCAGCGAACTCCGCCCCCTCGATGATGATGCGCAGGCCATCGCAGTAACGCGAGAACCCGTCGGCGGTTCCAACGATGTAATTCTCCGCGATGGGGGAATTGAACACGCGATGCGAGCCGAACTCCTGCTGCATCCCTTTCGTGACGTTGAAGATGCCGCCCTTCTCCCGGTTCGCGACATCCTGCCCCCAGATGAAGGTATCGGCGTTTTCCCGAAACAGCTCTTTCATCGTTGTGTTGATCGCGGCGAGAAGGGACATTTCGGGGTTTCGCGTGCCGTCCGGGGCTGATGCCGGCGTGGCAGCCATGGACGCCAACCCGTCGCCGGGCGGGACCCATGGCTTGGGAATGACGAAATCGTGAATCGACTCTGGATTTGGATCCGGCGAGAGCCGGGCCCTCTCGGCCGCTTCCTCGTACCTTTGCCAGTTCTCTCTTTCGAGGGCCGCAATCTCGCTCTCGGGAAAACCGTTCGTAAGGAGAACCTTCCGGAAGCGGGGCAGCGGATCTCGAGATTGCGCCTCCGCCAACTCCTCGGGAGTCCGGTAGAGTTCGTGCTTGTCGGAATTCGAGTGCGAGTGGATGCGGACGCACTCGGCGTGAACGATGGCCCCGCCCGCGCCAGACCGCACGAACTCGAGCGCTTCCCTCAGCGCCCGCATCGAATCGAGAACGTCCGTGCCGTCACAGTGAATGATCCTCAGATTCGGGAAGCCAGAGAAGTTGTCCGACGCGAACCGGTTTGCGGTTTGTTGGTGCTTGGGCACTGAAATGCCGTACCCGTTGTCCTGAATGACGAAAACGACGGGCAGTTTCTCCCGGGAGACGCCGTTGACGGCCTCGTAGAAATAACCCTCGGACGTCGAGGACTCGCCCATCGAGCAAAAGACGATGCTCGATCCGCGATAGCTGCGAATGGCCTGTCCCAGGCCCGCCGCGTGCTGGGCGTGATTCGAAACCGCGGACGAGACGTTCTGGATGAAGATCTCGGGCTTGGCAAAGTGATTGGACATATGCCGCCCAGCCGAGGCCGGGTCCGCCTGCTTGGACATCCCGTTCAAGAGGATTTCCTCGGGCGTCAGGCCCGCGGCGAGACACGTCGCCATGTCGCGGTAGTAGGGAAATAGGTAGTCGCGTCCCGGACGGAAGATCGAGCCAAGAGCAATCTGAATTCCGTCATGGCCCGCGCACGGCGCATGGTAAGACCAGCCAAGGCCCTGCTTCAAATAGTTCGGCGCCTTGTCGTCCAAGATCCGGGCGAGGTGCATTAACGCGTACCACGACCGAAGCTCAGATCTCGTGGGACCGAGCCTTTCCAGGAGTTCCTGGGTCTTGTCATAAGCCACGGCGGTATCGAGCACGGGTCTCTCCCTTCTGGTCTCTATTCGCGCGTTAATGCGCGCCGGTCTTTCTCCTTACGCCTGGAACCAGGGCTCGGTTTGGTCTCCAGTTTCGAGAGGAGGGGCGGAACCACCAGCGGTTGAAAACCTTCCGAGACTTCCATTCCCTGAGAAGCAAATGATCTACTGGTAATGAATCATCTGGCTCATTGACGCGGTATCAGCTGGACGTGTTCAATCCCATCTTCAACGGTTTTAAGGGTTTCTCTTCTGTGGCGATGCCGGGAGGATGGTATGGGCACTCCGAGTTCGGTCTTCGTATACGCACTGGCCGCGATGTTGCTGGGTGCGAGTAGGGTGCAAAGTGTGGAACCGGTTGCCTCGGGGCAACTGGTTGTCCAGGGAAATCGTCTCTCGATTTACCAGGATCTCAACACTTCCGACGCCGATCAAACCGTCAACGCCGGGGAGCCCGTTCGGGTAAGAACCTGCTTCGGAACACACCCTTGCGGTGGCCTCTCACCAGGCGACCCTGGCATCGCAGGGCTCAGGGTTCAGGGCGAATTGCGGGGACCAGAGCTTCCACAACCTATTCTTTACGAAACAGTCCCAGGGGGCACCTTTGTTTTGCCCGGTTTCCAGCGCGAAGGGGACTACTTCCTCGAGAACGTCCGCCTTGTTGATGCCTCCGGCCGGGTTGTGGCGGAATCAAACCCGGCCACTGCCATCATCCGTGTTCGCCAGATCCTGCTCGCTTCCGCGACCGTCACCCGCATGACTCTCTCGGATCTCGCGGCGCGTGGTATCGCCCTTACACAAGAGAACTTCCAGGCCTTCAACTTCGCTCTGGGGTTTGCCTTTGGCAGCGAGACCGTCACCATCGAGATGCCTGTCTTCTATGACGGCAGTGGACAGGCGAGCGCGCTCTCGCGGCCCGAGGTGAAGCTAGATGGACTGCCTTCAGACGTCATCCATGCAGTGGAGCGGTGGGAGCCGCCCCATATCGTGCCGTTTGTTCTGGAAGTAGAAGGTTCCTCTTTCGAGATAAAGGAGGAACTCGAAGAAGAGTTGGGCGGCCTCCCGCTGTTTGGCGCCATCGTCGTGCCCGGCAACATCTCGTTTCTGAACCAGTTTTTCGAGGCGAAGCTCATCGTGGCGAACGGAGCGCCCGCCGGTTCGGGTGCGGTGCTCCGAGATGTAAACGCGGCTCTCAGATTACCTTCGGCCGGGGTTCTTAGGGTCGCGGGGGGCTGGTCTGGGGCTGGCCAGTGGATCCCGGTGGTCAAGGCGAACGGAAATGGGGCGCTTGCCCCGGCGGAGCAAGGTTCGGTGACCTGGACGCTCGAAGGGCTGAAGACGGGAACACACACGGTGAAGATCGACATCTCGGCCGGCCTCGCCCGGCCCGGACGCGACACGATGCCTCTCGGAGGCTCGGCGCAGGCGGCTGTCGAAGTGGTCGACCCTCGGTTTCACCTGACCTTCAACCATCCTGACACGGTGCGAGAAGGGGAGGCCTACACGCTTTTCGTCACGGTAACGAACCTCTCGCGGGCGCCTCAGAACCTGATCACGGTCAACCTGACCTCGCAGAACATCAGTGGGGCGCACAAGGCCGATCCGAACGACGCTTTTACGCGCACGATCGAGACGCTCTCGCCGGGTGGGGCCGAAACCGTGGAGTTCCGCCTCGTTTCCGATACGACGGGGAAGTGCGTCGCGACGACCTTCCAGTCGGATGTCCCTGGCTTGCAGGGTCAGATCCAACTCCGGACAGGTGTCGGCGAACTGGGGATTCCCCTGTCACCGGCAACTCTTGTCCTGCCGAAATTCGCGAACCGCCTCCCCGAATCCCTTCTGAGAGCTAAGATCCGGGAACTGGGCCTCGCCTATAGCTTGGCGGTAGCCCCAGCCGGAGTCACCCCGGAAGGGCTTCCTCATGTGACCCGTTCGGACGTCGAGCGGCGAGCGATCGACTTGGGTGAGGCCGGCCAGAGGCTTTTCCTCAAAGAGCAGCTTCTCGAGTCGCTCGAGATCCTGGCTCTCGATCAACTCGGGAACCGCCACCCGCTTGCCGAGTTCGATACCCTGCGCCGGAGTCTGGAAAAGGGCCTTTTGGCGGGAGCCGCCCTGAGTGAGCAGCTCCGGCTCCAGCAGGCCGTCCGCGACCTCTCGGCAAAACAGCTTCTCGAACACTTCGCCACTACAGCCTCCTACACGCACCCTTTCGTGATGGCTCTCGTCATTCCTTCCGGGACGGATGCGCCGGTTCTCGAACTGAGACAGCTCTCCGCGGCTGGAACAACGTACCTCGCGTACACGACCGGCGAGACGGACAAGACGCGCCTCAGGTCTCTTCCCCATGGCGAGATGTTTTCTCTGAACGAGACGAAAAACGGAGGCGCGCGCGTTCCGCTGGCGGTGATCGGGAGCCTCGATGCCTCAGCTTCGTATCGCGTCTGGCTCCACGCTCCGGCATCTGGACTGGCACAGGGAGAACTCTATCTCGCCGTCCCGAACGAAGCCCGCGACGGGTTTCGCATCGTGGAATACGGCACGATCACGGTCAGCCCGGGGCAGGCGCTCGAGGTCGTGGCTGCGAAAGCCGCGACGGAACCCGAAACGGATTTCGTTCTCAGGTCGGCTCTGACAGGGCTGCCAGCGGCGGGCGCTCCGGCTCCTTTCGTGAGGACAGTGTCGCTTCCGCCGTTCCGGGTGATCGGCGCCGTTCAGGATTTCGACCTCGATCCACTGGGTCTCGCGGTCTCTTACCTCTTCAACCGGCCTCCCGGCAAGGTTTCGGCCGAGACCGGGACGAACTACGAAATCCGCTCCACGTTCACTGGCCTCGATACGGCGTCGCCTCCCCAGGAGTTCACGAAGACGTCGGTCAAGAAAGGGAGCGCTGCCTTTCTTCAGAAGAGCGAGCGGGTTGTGAACGTGCGGTTTGACAGCCCCGTCAGCGCGATCGAGGGGACCTACAACGGACAGCCGCTCATCCAGCACCAGCACATGCTGGACCACACACGGCTGGTTGACACCCGGCAGAACCCGCTCGACCCGGCATTCCCGTCCGTCACCATTGAATCGGGGCGTGTGGGCGGTCTTGTGGATGGAAAGGTTCTCGAGGGCTCTGGCCAGCCGGTGGGCGGTGCCACGGTCAAGCTCCTGCGCTGGGTGAAGCCCGAGTCTTCGGGCCTCATGGAAGCGATGGGCGAAGCGCAACTCCACGTGGTTGCTCAGATGGTCACGGGTCCGGATGGCGCCTTCTACTTCGACTTCATCGAGGAGCCTCATGCCACAGGACGCACTTCGGGGTTCCAGATCCGCGCGGAAATCCCGGCTGGGCTGGATCCGGTCGAAGAGCCCGAACGGAAAGAGGAAGTCTCTTCGATCATCCGCCTTGCCGGACGCCTCGCACATGTCAACATCGCTCTTCTGGGCCGGGGAACCGTCACGGGCAGGCTTCTTTACCAGGACAACCAGAGTCCGGCCGTCGAGGGAACGGTCACTGCGGCCAGCACGCTGTTTCAGGAGATCAAGACAGCCCCGGTCAGCCCCCAGGACGGCTCTTTCCGTCTCGGAGGCGTACCGGTCGGGCCGCTGACACTGACGGGGCGAGACCAGGAAGGGAACCGCGTTTACGCGACCGTCGGGATGGATCAACCCGGCCAGACGCGAGACGTTCTCCTTCTCCTGAACCGCTCCACTCCGCCCAGGACGGGAACCGTCACGGGCTCCGTCATGAAGCTCCGCGCGGGGAGTCAGGTTCCAGAACCGGCTTCCGGCGCCAGGGTCGCCGTCTACGCGAACGGCGCGGCTCTTGAAACGAAGACGCCGGCTTCGGACGGGTCATTCCGATTCGAAAAGGTCCCAGAAGGCCAGATCGCGATCCAGGCCGCCGACTTCACGGTTTCTCGAACGCCCGCGATCACGAACGCGGTCCTGGCGGCGGATCAGACCCTCTCCGTCACGCTGACTCTGTCTGCCGCGGTGCCCCGGACCGTGACGGGACGAGTGCTCTTCCATGATCCGGCCACGAACACCGATGTTCCCGTCGCCGGCGCGCCCGCGTTCATCGAGGGGCCCGGTGTCTTTGCCTACACCGACGCCAACGGGTACTACAGGATCGAGAACGTTCCCGTCCAGGGAACCGGAGACCAGCAGTTCACGGTGACTGCCATCGACTTCGGAAGGAAGCTCCAGGGAAGGGTCCTGCTTCCCCTGATCACTGACGATCCTTCCGGCACTCCTGTCATGGCGGCGACGATCTATCTGCAACTGATGACTGGTGGAATCGACGGTGTCGTGCTCGATCCGTACGGACGGCCGCTGGCGGGGGCAGATGTCGTTCTGTATCCCCTTGCCGAGACACAGACCAACAGTCAGGGACGGTTCTCGTTTAACAACGTTCCCCTCGGCATGCACGACATCATCACTCATGTTGGAGACGGTCTGGGGTTGAGCACACTCGGCTATTTCGCACAGTTGAAGAATGTCGAGGTCATTTATGGTGGCCACAGACCCCAAGTGACTCTCCAGATGGGCGGCGGCGGCCGGATTCGGGTTCTCACACGGACCCCTGGTTCGGCCGTTGGCGTCCTGACACCTCTTTTCGTGACGCGCTCCTATTACAACGAAGGCACGAAACAGATCTCGAAGAAAACCCTGGAGGTCACGACGGACCAGAACGGCCGGTATGAGACCGGCGTTCCGGTGGGCGGTTTCACTGTCAGAGCCGTCAACCCTTTCCATGGGTCGAAAAGCGTGAGCGGAACGATCGATTATCCAGGGCACATCCAAGACGTCGACATCCAGTTCGAGCCGGCCTCAACTGTCAGAGGACAGGTCGTGGACATCGACGGAGTAACCCCTGTGCCAGGGGCCGAAGTCTGGATGTCGGCAACAGGATTCCTCGCACAGCGCCAGACGGCGGACGCGCTGGGGAACTTCGAGTATCAGCTCGTACCCCCTGGCGCCGTCAACGTGACGGCTGCGGCGCACATCGGGGCCATCGATCGGTTCGGACAAATCACGGGGTCCATCTCGGGTCCTGGCCAGACGCTGGAATTGAAGGTTGTGATGCGTCCGCAAGGAACGGTTCGGGGAACCGTCAAGGAGCGGAATGGCGGGAACCCGCCCGGCGGGGACCCGCCCGTGCCCTTCGCCAACGCCCAGTTCTATCTTCAAGAGAACTCCTACCCCTACCGGCGTTTCCCGCAAGGGACCGGGTGGTACGCAAGCAACGCCCAGGGCGAATACCAGGTCTCCGGAGTGGCGGCCGGGTTCGTTTCGATCATCGCTCGTGATCCTGGCCAGGTTACGCGTCAGGGCCGTACTTCAGTGGAGATAACCGCGGACTTCCAGACCGTGCAAGCTCCGGACATCGTTCTCTCCACCGATACCGGGACGCTCGAGGTCTCGGTCCGCGATCCCCAGAGTGGGGGACCAGCAGGCGACTGCCAGATCTTCCTCTCGAATGGAGAAGCGACCGTCACGGATTCGGAAGGCAGGGTGAGTTTCGATGCCCTGCCACTCGGAACCTACTCCGTTTACGCCTTCCATGCGCCGACGGGACGAGGCGGGAGCGTCAGCGGTCTCGCCTTGAGCACCGCCGGACAACTCGTCACCGGAACCATCCAGATCGACACGCGCGGACAGATCACCGGGACTCTCTACGACGACGCCGCCAGAACGCAGAGGATCGGGAGCGGCACGATTCTCTTGACGGGGCGTGTCAATGGACGGGCTTGGGGCACGGAATTCACCGCGCAGGTGACGACGGGTTCCACAGCCCAGGATCTCGGACGGTTCACGTTCGATGGAATCCCAATTGGTACCTACTCCCTCGAGGCGGCGGTCTCGACCTCCACAAGGCGGGGTGGAGCCTCCGCGGTCTTGACGGCCACCGCCCCAACGGCCGATGTGGCGATCGTCCTGGAACCGGCCGGCGATGTCTTTGTCAGGCTCTTCGAGAAGCTGTCGACAAACCCGCTCTCCGAGGTGAACCCCGCGACAGGTGTCTTTTCCGTTCAGCTCAGGCAGCCTCAGGGGTGCTTTCCGCTTCCGGGACCGGCAGGGGGCTGCTCGTACTTCTTCGTCCAGCTTGTGCCCGAGACGCCGGCACCGGGACACCTCTTCCGGTTCCCGGCGACGCTGACGGCACGGAGCCTTAAGATCGATGTTCAGGAAGCATCAGGGGAACAGCGCGCTGGTCTTGCTCAGACAGGGTCGCTCTTGGGAACTGGAACCCAGAGTGACCCTTACAGGCTGCTCCTTTCTCCGAAAGGTACGCTCCGGATCCAGGTGCTGAACGGATCGGGTGTGCCCGTTTCTGGAGCCAGCGTCAGGGTTTCACTCGGGGATTACTCGTTCCAGACCGCCACGGATGCCTCTGGACGGGCGAGTGTTTACGCGGTTCCGGCTGGGTCGATCCTCGTTTCGGCAACGGAGTCTCTCAACGGAACGGGCGGCGCCGCGCAGGTCTCGATCGAGTTCGACGATGACGTCAAGGATGTCGAAGTGCGCCTTTCCCCCGCCGTCTCTGCCGCGGGGAGAATCTTGCGGTGGTCTGGTGGCAGCCTGGCTCCCGAGCCAGGAGCCATCGTTCGCATCCATCACGGAGCCGGTTTCGGCAAGACACAGGTTGTGCTCACGAATGCCCAGGGCGAGTACCGTTTCGATGGGCTGGAGACCGGTGCATTCACCATGGACGTCCTCTCTCGAGACGGGCTGGGCATCGCAGGCACGAGCGGGAACCTCGCTGGACCGAACGGCAACCTCAACTCGATCGCTGATCTCGTTCTCGACGAGGCCCCGCCGCGTATCCTCTCCATCGCGCCTCCGCCCGGAATGACGAACGTCTCGAGGACGGCTTCCGTGGAGATCCTGTTTTCGGAGCCCTTGCATCCAGACGTGACGGCCTCCCTGACAACCTACTTCTCGGTGAAGACCAGTTCGGGAGCGCTGGCGGCAGGGTCCTGGTCCGCCAGTGTTAACGCGCAGAGCCAGCAAAGTGTCCGCTTCGTTCCGTCGGCGCCCTACGAGAACCAGACGGCGTACGTGATCCGAATCGCGGGCGGCCCGGCGGGAGTCCGGGACCAGGTGGGAAGGCCCCTGACAGCTTCAGGTGACTCTGGCTCGAACTTCACGACGTCCGATACGTCGGGTCCGCAGGTCATCGCGACCTTCCCGGATCTGAACCGGCCCGTCGATCCAGAAGCCATCCTGCGGTTCGATTTCAACGAAATTGTCTCCGGTACCCAGGAAGACCTGGATGGAGATGGCTTCGAGGACGCCGGTGAACTGTTCTACGGCAGAAACGCCGGAGGCGGAAACGTCACCTGGGTGCCGCTTCCAGTGACGTTGTATCTCACTCGAGGCGGCTACTCGCTCGTCATCCAGCTTTCCCCGGGCCTGTCGTTGCCAGATGACACCGGGCGCCGCAAAGTGCGCGTTTCCAGGCTCGCGGATGCGGGTGGAAACGCGATGCCGGTCTATGAGAGGGAATTCACCCTCTACGACAACCTGGCTCCCAGTCTCTTGATTTCCTTCCCGGCGAATGCCCCGAATGGAGAACTCTCTCACGGCGTTTCGTACACACTGTTGCCTTCTTTCGATCCCGTCTCGCTCAACGGACAGCCTCCATTCGGCGATATCGACCGGGTAGAGTACTACCTGGCCAGTTCGACCAACCCGGATCAGCCAGCCAGCACCGCCACCTTCAAGGCTCAAACGGCTCCGTTCTCGTTCTCGTTCGTGGCTTCTGTCTCTGGAGGCGAAACCCGTCCGTTCTCCGTGTGGGTGAAAGCCGTGGACACGAGCCTGAACTCGAGTGGCACGGTCCGCCTGGCCATGATGATCGTGCCGAACCAGACGCCGCGGATGACGGGCGTGACTGTTGCCGCAACGCAGCCTGTCGCGGGAACCTCCTACGCAGGGTCGACGATTCAGGCGACGGTTGAGGGGTTAACAGACCCCGACGGGAACCAAATCACGCTGTCGGCAGAACTGAGACGAGAGAACCTCGCGAATCCTGGGGACCCCGCGGACGTCATCACTGCCTTGCCCGGGCAGACGGTCTCCCGGCCGGCGGGAGGCTGGCAAGATCTTCCGGCTCCCGTTCTCTCGCTCGTCATTCCGATGACGCTTCCAGAAGGAACCCGGCTTCTCGTACGCGCCAGGGCCGTGGATTCCCTGGGAGCAACGGGAACAAGGGAGAGTTCCGCGTTCGCTGTGGCGGATGACACACAGAACCCGCTCATCCAGGCCCTTGATGCCTACAGGCCCGGGGACTCCTCGCCGCAAACGGAGTTCTATGCCGGCCAGAAGGTGCAATTCCAGTTCCGGGCGAACGACGCCGAGACGGGTGTCAAGACGGTTCGATTGCGGTTCGATTCCGTGTTTCCTTCACCCCAGACACCGGTCCTCGTGAGCGGAAGCACGGATCTCTACCGGTCCGCCGTGTTCGCCGTTCCGATCGATCAGGTGCCCCCGGGTGGCCGGGACGTCGTCGTGACGTCGATCGCCGAGGACTACGGCGGCAACACTTCCCAGCGAACACTGACGATTCATCTGACGCGCGTAAACGACTCCGTCGCCCCCACTGTCGAGTGGGCTTCCCCGGTCACTGGCGGGAACTGGCCGGCGGGTTATTCCTCCGTCGTTTCGCCTGCGCTGGGAACGGCTCTCTTGTTGCGCGTCAAGGCGAAGGACACGAATGTGGATGGTCAGGGCAACAGCATTCCCGGGACGATCGTCGGGGTCGGGATGAAAGGCCCGATTGACGCCTCGGGCGCGCTGGCCCAGGAATTCAGCGAGGCGCAACTCCTGAGCGGGACGGACGAGGAGGGTGTCTTCCAGCTCCTCTGGCGGGTTCCCAATTCCGTTCCGGCGGGGACGGTTCTCAACTTTGCCGTGCTCGTCACGGACGCGGGCGGAAACACGAAGGAAGAGCCGCTCACGCTGACGGCTACCGTTCCCGGAAGCGTGTTCGAGGGGACGAACACGTCGGTCCCCGCGAGCCAGGAACTCTCGGGCGCCCTGTTTCTTCTGGATGGAGCGACGGTGAGCCTGTATCCGCACCAGGATGGTTCACCGCGCGCATTCCCAACGGTTTCGCTGTATCCCGGCGGCACGCTCGATGGATCCGGAAATCTCGTCGCTCATGAGTCTCGCCTCACATCGCCAGAAGTTACGAGCCACAATTCGACGACGCTTTTCTATCCGGTCTCCCTCGAGATTTCACAGTCGATCAACATAACGCACGGCAGCCGCGTGACAGCGACAGGACTCCTGGGCAGCACGGCGACGTTAACGATGGTGCTTCCTGGAGAACGGGGCGCGGAACAGATGGCCGGTGGATCGCACGGTGGCCTGGGCGGTTTCGGTGAAGCTGGAAGTCAGGCTTCCAAGTCTCCAGGCAGTTCGTACGGCAGTGTGCGCAAGCCATCACTCCCAGGAAGTGGTGGTGGATACGCTGGTTCGCAGGGTGGAGCCGGTGGCGGAGTCGTGAGAATCACGGGTCCGAATGCCATCTTCAGGATTCAGGGTGACATCGACGTGAGCGGAGAGTCATCTGCGGCAACTGGCGGCGCGGGCGGTTCCGTCTGGATCGAGGCGCAACGAATCGAGGGCTCCGGCCGGATTCTGGCAAACGGCGGCAACGGCGGGATCATGGGACACGACGGCCGGGGGGGCGGCGGAGGAGGACGGATTTCTATCTCCTACCTGGAGCCCTTGGCTGGGCTTCCGGTCACACTCGGGGCGCTGGGCGGGGGCGATCGCGGCCAGCACGCGAGCATGCAGTACTTCGCCGGAGCGGGAACGATCTACACCCAGAGACTGGACGGATCCGGTACCCCAGGGGACCTGAGGGTGCTCAACCGTGCTGGCCGGCCGGCCGGATTGACGGTTCTTCCGGGATTTTCCGGGACCAACGCAGGCGCGGTCGTTGACGCGGCCGTTGCGGCGGCCGGCAGCGCGACTCGCTCCCTCACGTTGAACACCCCGTATGCGGCCGGCGACACAGTTGGTGATCGCATCGTCGTTTTCCAGGATGATCCTCTCCCAGCGAATCAGCGAACGTGGATCCTCCCGGTCTCGAACCACGAGCATGTATCTGGCGTGGCGGGTCAGTCGCGGCAGATCCGGCTCACAGTACCCGAAGAGAACGCCGGGGCAGTTGGAGAAATCGAGGCCGCTCTCGCGAGCGGGAAGACGGTCACGGCCCATGCGAGAGCGCGGTTTGGGACGATCCAGCTTTCGGGCGCGGCCCGGCTTGTCGTGAACGATGACGTCGAATCCGGTGTGACGGATCCAGCTCTCTTGAATGAAGTCTCCTCGATTGTGAAAGACGCGGAAGCACGCGTTGCTCTTCGCGGAGTCTTTCCGGAAGTGACATTCACGAGCACGCCTCCCGCTGGGAACGTCGTTCCCGGCGCGAGTCTCGAGCTGAGCTATAGCGCCACGGACGCGCTTGGAATCGAGAAGGTCGAGACACTGTGGTCGCTGACGGGGCAGACTTCGGTGCGCTCATTCACGAATGAACCCCAAACAGTAACGCAAGGGACGAGTCCCCTGACGTTCACGGTTCCGGCGAATCAGCCATCGGGACCGCTGAACTACCAGGCTACAGTGAAGGCGACCTCGGGGCGAACACGGACATCAACGCATACCTGGATGGTGACGGGAGACGTGGAGCTTCCGGTCGTCACTGCGATCACGCTCTCTCCGGTGAAGGCGAATGACGTCTATACGGCGGGCGACGTGGTGACGATAACGGCCGCCGCAAGCGATGACACTGGGTTGACGAGGATCCGGATCACGGTGAATGGACAGTCTACGGACTACACGTCGGCTCCCGTCTCGCCCGCCGTCAAGGTATGGACAGCCCCTATCGTATTCGAAAGCACTTCGTACCAGATCTTGGTGGAGGCATGGGATCCTTCTGGGAACAAGGGTCAGCTGACGAAGACATTCACAGTGGAGCCGCTCATTAACGCGGGAACGCCGTCGGTGACGGTTACGTGTCCGAGAAGTCAGGCTCCCGTGCCATCGGGATATACGGGCTTCAGGATCTCCGCTGTTGGTACGGACGATATTGGTGTTGCGAAACTGGAGTTCTATCGTGAGGGGGAAGCTGAACCATTCAGCATCAAGACTCCAGCCACGGGCACGCCCGCAACGTTCTCGGCGACGAGTGATCCGGTGACAGTTCCGGTCGCGGGGTCCGAAACCGTCGTTACATACGTTGTAAAGGTGTTCGATGCCTCGGGGAACTGGTGGCAAACAAGCGTCCCCGTGAAAGTGGTGCCTGCAACCGAACTGAGCGCGTCAGGAACGAATGACTGGCCAAATCTTGTCGACAAAGTCGTCTATCTCGGTAGTGGGACTCTGGCAATCGATCAGCCGAGAACAGTGAAGGGCCTGATCATTCTCGACGGGGCAACGATTACACATTCAGCTGGCGGCGCCAACACGTTGCAGTTGACGGTGACAGAGACGCTTTACATCCATTGTGGCGGCGTCATCGACGTGAGCGGTAAAGGGTATTCGGGGAGCCAGACCTATCCGGGAACGGGCCCGGCTGGGGAGTTGAGTGGCGGGAGCCATCTCGGGGAAGGCGGAGTCCATAACAACCCGGCGGGCCAGACGTACGGAAGCGTTTACACGCCTCGAGAAGCCGGAGCCGGGGGGCAAGGAGATGGTCCCGGCGGCGGAGTGGTGAAGATCGAGGCCGGGATCCTCGACGTGAACGGAGCGATCCGGGCGAACGGAGTGGCCCAGGATCGCGCTGGAGCTGGCGGATCGATCTGGGCTGTGGCTGGCGAGGTTCGTGGGACGGGAAGCTTCGAGGCTGCCGGGGCCAACTGCGGGAACTACAAGGGCGGCGGAGGCGGCGGAGCGATCGCGATCGAGTACGTGAGCGGGACTGTTCAATACAGTCTGAACGCGAAAGGCGGAACGTCAACGGATCCGGGACGGTACGGCGGAGCGGGGACTGTCTATCTGAAGAGCGGCACGTCGGCCTACGGCGACCTGATCGTTGACAACTGGGGCGTGATCGGGAGAGCGACGGTCCTTCCGGCGCTCGGCAGCGGGACGGCGCAGGCGGGAACCTCGGGGGCGGTGCTGGCAACGGACCGAACGTCGATACTCGATTACCTGGTGGGTCGCTGGATCGAGGTGCGTACGAGCGCCGGGACGGTGAAGGGGACATGGCGCATGGGCAGCAAGGCGCTGGTGTCCGGGAAAGTGAACCTGACGCTTGTGCCGAACGGAAGTGAAACGATCGGCTTGGCGGAAGGGGACGTCTGGAGAGGCGTGTATCCGTTCGACAAGTTGACCGTGAGGAACGGCGGCCGTCTGCAGAGCGCGGACGAAGTGACCGCGGCGTCAGCCGAGTACGCGGGCGGACCGCAAGGGCAAGCGGCGAAGATCGAGACGCCGGTCGTGGTGAGCGGCGGGATGAGTGTGTCTGGAGCCGTGGACGCCGGGACTCTGACGGTACCGTCCCTGACGCTGAACGCGGGAGCAACAATGTCGGCGCGGTCGGTGACGGCTGGGACGCTGACGGTGAAGAGCGGAGCTGTGCTGACACAACTGGCGGGATCCGCGGAAAGCCTGACGGTGAAGTCGGCCGGAGAGTTGGCCGTCGAAGCTGGCGGCGTCATCGACGTGAGCGGTAAAGGGTATTCGGGGAGCCAGACCTATCCGGGAACGGGCCCGGCTGGGGAGTTGAGTGGCGGGAGCCATCTCGGGGAAGGCGGAGTCCATAACAACCCGGCGGGCCAGACGTACGGAAGCGTTTACACGCCTCGAGAAGCCGGAGCCGGGGGGCAAGGAGATGGTCCCGGCGGCGGAGTGGTGAAGATCGAGGCCGGGATCCTCGACGTGAACGGAGCGATCCGGGCGAACGGAGTGGCCCAGGATCGCGCTGGAGCTGGCGGATCGATCTGGGCTGTGGCTGGCGAGGTTCGTGGGACGGGAAGCTTCGAGGCTGCCGGGGCCAACTGCGGGAACTACAAGGGCGGCGGAGGCGGCGGAGCGATCGCGATCGAGTACGTGAGCGGGACTGTTCAATACAGTCTGAACGCGAAAGGCGGAACGTCAACGGATCCGGGACGGTACGGCGGAGCGGGGACTGTCTATCTGAAGAGCGCCACGTCAAACTACGGCGACCTGATTGTTGACAACTGGGGTGTGACGGGGAGAGCGACAGTGCTTCCGGCCCTCGGGAGCGGAACGGCGCAGGCGGGCTCATCGGGTACAGTGTTGGTCACGGGTAGACCCAACGACATTCCTCAATACTTCGTTGGCCACTACGTGGACCTGAGATCGAGCAGCGGAGAGGCGAAGGGTCTCTACCGAATCGTCTCGGTTGACGGAAAGAACGCCGTACTCGGGTCAGGTGCCTCCGTTGCCACCGGTGACCTCTGGCGAGGAATCTACAGGTTTGACAGCATCTCCGTCACTCGCGGAGCCGTTCTGAAGAGCACGGATCTCGAGGGGCTTTACCTCGACTCGCTCTCCATTTCTCCCGAGAATATTTATGAGGGCGGAACGGCGACGGCTACGATTACGCTCGATGCACCCGCGGGGTCCGGCGGAGTCACGGTTTCTCTCTCGTCGAGTGCGCCTCATGTGGCATCCGCGCCTGCGACTGTCGTCATTAGCTCCGGGAGCATTGCGGGGACGGCCATCGTAACGGGCGTTGCTCCTGGGAGTGCGACGATCACGGCGGCATACGGCGCCACATCGAAGTCGGCGACGGTGCTCGTCAGTTTGCCTCCAGCCGAAATAACATCTTTGACCCTCGTGCCCATCAACCTGAACGCCGGTTCCAGTGCGACGGGTACGGTGACGTTGTCTCGGGCCGTTGACGGAGGTGCCGTTGTGGCGTTGGCGTCGAGTAACCCGGACGTCGCAAGCGTTCCCTCGACCGTCTCCGTTCCCGATGGAACGGCTGTAGCAACGTTCGAGGTGACCGGCCTCCGTGAGGGTGTGGCGACAGTCTCCGCAACACTTGGCTCATCCACAAAGACGGCCACGGTAACAGTTCTTGGTCCGAGGGTGGTCTCTGTTTCCGTTGCTCCGTCGATTCTCGTTATCGGCTCCACCGCGATGGGTACGGTCACATTGACGATTCCAGCCCTGTCGGGCGGCTACAACGTCCCGCTTTCCAGTCCAGGCGGCGTTCTTCAGATTCCATCGTCCGTGACCGTCCCGGAGGACCAGCTTTCCGCGACCTTCCCTGTAGGCACGATGCCCGGCAGCCAGCCAGGAACCATCGGCTTGACCGCCACTGCGGACGGCGTGACAAAGACCGTCTCGGTTCATGTGGTGAATCCTCAGGAGCCCGCGGAGGGCATCGATCTTACGGAAGGCAATGCCTCTCAATGGCAGGCATTCGCCGATGACTCCGCCCCGACATCGCTGAGCGACGAAACCACGCTCGTCAAGTCGGGCAGTACCTCGCTGAAGTTCGTCACGCAGAGCACGTCCAACACGGGTATCCGGTACCGGGTTCCCGCCGATGGGCACTGGGATCTACGCGCACGCCTGTTCCTGTCATTCTGGGAGTACGCGGAAAACAGCAACGCCTTCGATGGCCCCCAACCGGTGGTGACATTGAGGAGCCCCGCCGGGAACTTCGAGTATCAGCCTCCTGATGTCTGGATGACGGCCGGAAACTGGCGGCGGTACATTGTTCCCCTCTCGGATCTGAGTGCTTACAACCGGACTGAAGACGGCACCCCGCTTCTTCTGGACATCCGGGAAATCGAAATCCGCCACCGGAGTACCGGAAGCGGCGGATTCACCATCTACTTTGACGGAATCACCTTCACGAGCCTTCTGGAAGGCGAAGTGAGTGAGGGGAACGCGGAACTCTGGCAGGCCTTTGCAGCTGGCGCGCCGGTGCCATTGATCACCGACGACTCGGCGCGAACCCGCGCTGGCGGACAGTCGCTGAAATTCGTGACGGAGAGCGGATCCGGAACGGGACTCCGCTATCCAACGAGCGCCGATAAGCCACGCTGGGATCTGTCTGGTACCGATCGGCTCTATTTCTATATCTGGGCGGCGAACAATCACGGATTCGAAGGGGCTCAGCCGGTCCTTAGATTGATCGGTCCCAACGGATCGTACCGGTACACGCCTCTTGCACCCTTGACTCCAAACGGTGTCTGGCGGTTCTTCGAGGTTCCGCTCGCTGGAGGAGACGGGTGGACGCGAACGGAGGAGGGGAGTGTCTCACTCACCGAGATCAACCAAATCGAACTCTGGAACAACAATTCGGCAGGGTTCACCCTCAGCGTTGACGGTGTGAGCTGTGCGCAGAGACTTCCACTCATTACCGCAACCCAACATGTTCTTGGCACCGGACAAACTGGGCAAGTTCGAGTGGAACTCGCGCACCCTGCTCCTCAGGGGGGACGAGTACTGAATGTCACGGTTTCCGATCCTGCCGCGCTGGAGCTTCCAGCGTCAGTGACGGTGCCGCAGGCCGAGACGTCCGTTACATTCCCCGTCATTGCGGGTTCAACTATCGCTGACAAGACTGTCACTATCGTGTGGAACGATGAAGGCACCCTTCGCGAGACAACGGTTCTCGTTAGCCCGCCTCCGGCCGAGATAACATCCCTGGTAATCGACCCCGTCAACTTGAACGCCGGTGCCAGTGCGACGGCTACGGTGACTCTGTCTCGAGCCGTCGCTGGCACTGTCGTGGCGTTGGCGTCGAGTAACCCGGACGTCGCAAGCGTTCCCTCGACCGCCTCCGTTCCCGATGGAGCGGCTGCAGCAACCTTCGAGGTGACCGGCCTCCGTGAGGGTGCGGCGACAGTCTCCGCAACACTTGGCTCATCCACAAAGACGGCCACACTAACGGTTCTTGGTCCGAGGGTGGCCTCTGTTTCCGTGGCTCCGTCGATTCTCGTTATCGGTTCCAGCGCGACGGGCTCGGTCACATTGACCCTCCCGGCAGCCCCAGGCGGCTACAGCGTGGCGCTCTCCAGTACGGACGGCGTCCTTCAGACTCCAGCTTCCGTGAGGATCCCGGAGGGCCAGCTCTCCGCGACCTTCCCGGTCAGCACAATGCCAGGGACGCAGCCCGGAACCATCGGCTTGACCGCAACTGCGGACGGCGTAACAAAGACCGTCTCGGTTCATGTGGTGAATCCTCAGGAGCCCGCGGAGGGCATCGATCTTACGGAAGGCAATGCCTCTCAATGGCAGGCATTCGCCGATGACTCCGCCCCGACATCGCTGAGCGACGAAACCACGCTCGTCAAGTCGGGCAGTACCTCGCTGAAGTTCGTCACGCAGAGCACGTCCAACACGGGTATCCGGTACCGGGTTCCCGCCGATGGGCACTGGGATCTACGCGCACGCCTGTTCCTGTCATTCTGGGAGTACGCGGAAAACAGCAACGCCTTCGATGGCCCCCAACCGGTGGTGACATTGAGGAGCCCCGCCGGGAACTTCGAGTATCAGCCTCCTGATGTCTGGATGACGGCCGGAAACTGGCGGCGGTACATTGTTCCCCTCTCGGATCTGAGTGCTTACAACCGGACTGAAGACGGCACCCCGCTTCTTCTGGACATCCGGGAAATCGAAATCCGCCACCGGAGTACCGGAAGCGGCGGATTCACCATCTACTTTGACGGAATCACCTTCACGAGCCTTCTGGAAGGCGAACTGAGTGAGGGGAACGCGGAACTCTGGGAGCCGTTTGCGGACGATCTCGCGGCAACAGCAGTCACGAATGATTCCGAACGTATTCGCACCGGGGAACAGTCGCTGAAGTTTGTGACGGAGAGCGGATCCGGAACGGGCCTCCGCTATCCAACGAGCGCCGATAAGCCGCGCTGGGATCTGTCTGGTACCGATCGGCTCTATTTCTATATCTGGGCGGCAAACGATCAGAGCTTCCAGGGCGAGCAGCCGGTCCTGAGATTGATCGGGCCGAACGGATCCTATCGCTACACGCCGGGCGGGACGCTGACTCCCTACGGCGCGTGGCGGTTCTTCGAGGTTCCGCTCGCGGGCGGCGAGGGCTGGACGCGAACGGAAGAGGGGAGTGCCTCGCTCACCGAGATCAACCAGGTCGAAATCTGGAGCGACACGTGGGGTGCCGGGTTCACCCTCTACGTGGATAGCGTGGCCACCGGGCAGAGGCTTCCTCTTGTCACTGTTAATCCACGCGCTATCAGCACCGGGCAGACGGCGGAGGTCAGAATCACCCTGGCTCATGCCGCGCCAGTTGGCGGAAGAACCCTGAACCTGGCGGTCTCGACCCCGGCCGCTCTTCAGTTGCCCGCAGTCGTCACAGTTCCGGAAGGAACGGCGTCCTTGGTGTTCCCGGTGACGGCGGCTGAAATGGCCTCGGACCAGGATGTCTCCATCCTGTGGGACGACGATGGGGTTGTCCGAGAGTCGCGGATCACTGTTCTCGCGAATCCCGTTCCGGTCGTGACGGCGCAGGCCGCGCCGCCGGAAACCGTCGCACAAGGGTCCGCTTTCACTGTTTCTTTCGAGGCACAGGACGACGATGGAATCGTAAGAGTCGATCTGGATGTGACGGGTGCGATGACCGCGTCTCAGTCAAGGACCCTCGCCTCGAGTCAGGTGTCCGGGAGCTTCGACCCAATCATGGTCCCGGCGGGCGCGACGGGTCCATTCACCATTCAGGTTTCCGCCATCGATTCCCGGGGCGCCAGGGGACTCGCCGCTCCAATCACTCTGCAGGCCGTTCCTCTCGGTCCAGTTGTTACTGTCACGCCGGGAGTCCTTCAGGCCGGACCGGGCGACACGATTCCCGTGACAGTGCAGGCACAGAGTCCCGCCGGCGTAAGGCAAATCAAGATCCAGGCCACGGGTGCGTTCGACTACAGCCGGCTCGTCACCCTGCCGGACGCGGGGGCTCCATCCGTCTCGCGCGTGATTCCGGTTCCTGTTCCCACGGGAAATATCTCTGGCAGCGTCGCCGTGAAGGCCATAGCGTACGATTCAGCTCTCGTGTCCGGGGAGTCCAGTGAGCAGACCGTCAGTATCGTGGATACCGTCAAGCCCGCCGTGTGGAGTTTCGAAACGGGCACGAACGGGCCAGTGAGATCGGGCCGGGAGGCTCAGCTCATAGCGCAGGCCGCGGATGCGGGGGGCGTCAAGTCCGTGAGGTTCACTGTTGGGACGGGAGGCTCCAGTTCCTCGGTCGAAACGGTGGATCCATTCCATGCATCGGCCTACATGGGCAGCGTCACCATCCCAGATGTCGCTTCACGGCAGAACCTCCCGGTGACGATAACCGTGGAAGACAATGCGGGTAATATCGAGACTCTCTCCGCCTCGCTGGACGCGGTTCCCGCGAGCCACCCGGTGATCGACATCGTCTGTCCGGACGCGGCAATCGTGCCGGTAGTTCACGGCGGACGCCTTCAGTTGCGGTATGACATCGCCGTCGATCAGGTAACAACTGCGGTCGCTTGGATGTTGAATGGAACTCTCGTCCATTCCTCCGATGCCTCGGGGTATCATGAAGCCACTATAACCATCCCGGCAACGGGCGAACAGTGGACGCTCGAAGCCCAGATGGGGGGGACGACCGTCGCTACCCGTACATTACAGGCCGCCTCCGGGCACATCGTCTCGGAGGGGCTGATCACAGCGAGCGATACGTCTCATGAAAACGAAACAGTGATTATCACTGGTGACGTCGCCATACAGGGGCAGCACTCCTTCGCGAACCTCTTCGTGCTTCAGGGCGCTACCACGTCGGGGGGCCTGCTCGTGCCTTCTGATGCCGGGGCTCCGGGAGAGGTTGCACTCAACGTCGCGGGGCTCGTCTACGTTGCCGGCGGCTCCAGAGTGGACGCCGGCGGAAGTGGCTATTGGGGAGGCTATTCAGGCCGCAACTTCGAGCCTGCTGGCCTGACGGTGGGCGCCACCCCGGGCGGTACGGCGAGGGCGGGTGGAAGCGCGGGCGGACTCGGGGGCAGCGCCAGTGGTACGGCCACTCCGGCCCCTGCTTTTGGCTCGGTGAAGAACCCTCGCCACGCAGGGAGTGGCGGCGGCGCGGACGGCTGGTCCCGCCCCGGAGGCTCGGGTGGCGGCATCGTGCGGATCTCGACAGGGCCTGCCGGACATGTAATCGTCGATGGAGCAATCAGCGCGAATGGTTATGGGTCGACGGCCGGAGGGGGCGGTGGAGGCTCGATCTACATATCCACTCCGGCAGTCTCTGGAACCGGAGTCATCGCGGCTTCCGGCGGACAGGTCGAGTTCAACAGCATGGGAGGATCCGGAGGGGGAGGGCGCATCGCCCTCGAATCGAGAACGGAGTTCCTCCGGATGCTGCTCTCAGCCCCAAGTGGACCCCACGATTTCGCCGACGGCGGGGCGGGAACCATCTTCCTGAAGGCGCCGGGCGATCGCAACGGCCACTTCTATGCCGAGAACGGCTGGACAAGGCGTGACGGAAAGACTGTGCTGCCTTCCATAGGAAGTGGGACTGTGACTTTCGCCTCCGGACGCTCCTTCCGGGGTTCCAGTACAAACTGGATGCCAGGAATTGAGAACAACCACGTCGACGTGACACGCGGCCAGGAGTTCATCGGCCGTTTCGCCGTCACGGCTCTCGACAGGGCGACACAGACGCTCACTCTCGAACTCGAGGCCGAGGGCCAGCTTCTGGCGGGCGACACCTACCAGGGAGTACAGTTCTTCGACTCGATCCGGACAGAAAGCCGGGCGCACGTCGAAACCACTGACCTCATCGAGGGGGCCCGTTTCGCCATCGCACCCGGCACGAGTCTCCACACGGCCAGTCAGACCGTTCAGCCAGCGGGACAGCCTCCAACAATCTCGGTGTCGATCTCGGCCCTGGCGGCGCGCCCGGGCGATACAGTGACACTGACCGTGAACTCGGCTGACGTGGAAGGGCTTGAAACACTGTACGTTTCGGCCGAGGGCGCCATCGGGGAACCAGTGCCTTCCGTTATCCCCTTAAACGGCGCCACGGCCGATTCACGGACGATCACGCTTCAGATTCCGCCAGCGGCCGAAGGCGATGCCTACATTCGAGTCTTTGTTGTGGATACGGATGGGCACGATGTTTACACCACTCCGTTCCAGGTCACGGTCGCGCCGATTCTGCCACCCGTGATCTCCTCGATCTCCGTGTGCCCCTCACAGTCGCCGCGCGTGCTTCATGGGTCGCGAATCACGGTCTGCGTCAGCGCCGGCCCTCAGCCGGATATCGGCGCGTATGGCCTCGAAATCGAGGGGAGCTTCTCGTGGAGCACGTACGACTCGCTCAATGGTTGCTTTGAGGTTGACGTCCCGCCTGACGCAACTCCAGGCACGGCGGTCGTGACCGGCCTCGTACGCGACACGCGGAACCGGGTGGTCAGAGGCGCGACAGCATTTCAGGTTTACCCGGACGACAGGGTGCCTGTCATCGTGGATGCCAGTCCGCGCGACCGTTCGTTCGTTGCGTCGGGCGAGGCTCTTCTACTGGGGGTGAACACATGGGACGACAGCCGCATACAAGCGGTCGAGGCTTGGCTGGATGGTGAGTACTATCTGCTCCAGGGAACCAGCGCGGATCACTGGGAGATCTCCGCGTCAGCGCCCACGGTCGATACCCTCACACAGAAGAACCTCCATGTGCGTGTCTGGGACGGCGTGGGCCGCTCGGTTGACGCGTCATCTACTCTCTGGGTTTACCCGGCGGCGGCTCCCGCGATCCGCTTTCTGGCGCCTTCCACGGGGGCGCTCGCGGCGCCCGGATTCCCTCTGCCGGTGCGAGCCGAGGCCACGAGCACGGCAAGCATAACGACAGTGGAGTTCTTCTCTGATGGGGCGGCCGTGCCGTTCCAGACGTTCACGGGTGGAGGACCGTTCTACCAGACCTCCTTCGCGGTCGATCCGGCTGCCACTGAAGGGAGCACGGTGACGATAAGGGCGAGAGTTACGGATGCCCGGAGCGTCAGTGCGGAGGCAGTCACCTCCGCGACAGTCGTGACGGGCGAGGTTGTCACGGCGGATCGGACGATTACTCAGGAGGAGCCCCTCGCGAATGACACTCTGATTCTGGCGGCCGGGACGTGTACTCTCACGGCCACGAGATCTCTCTCGAGCCTCCTCATCCTGGAGGGCGCGACGCTGACGCATCCGGCCTGGACATCCACTTCCACGAACCCGGGGCTGGGTCTGACCGTATCCGCGGTTTCCGTGGCCCTTGGGGGCCGAATTGATGTCTCTGGGAAAGGGTACCCGGGGGGCCTTTCGGGAGGTAATCAGGATACGCGCGGCGTTTCGTTTGACGGCGTTGCCGCCACCCTTGCCGGTACGGGCGGATCGCACGGCGGCCGGGGAGCCGGCCCTGGCGAGGTCGACGGCCCGTTGCCGTTTGGCGCTTTCATCGAGCCCACAACCCTGGGCGGTGGAGGCGGCGCCAGAAGTGATGGGACGGCATCTGGAGGCGCGGGAGGCGGACGGGTCTGGTTATCCGCCGGCATTCTCAGTCTCGATGGAGAGATCCTGGCGAACGGATTGGCGTCCCCGGCGCCGGGCACGGGCGGAGGCGCCGGAGGCTCCATCACGATCGCGACGTTTGGTGCGGAGATATTTGGATGGGGGAAGGTGGATGCCAGCGGTGGCGCGGGCGTGGCCGGCGGCCTGCCTGGCGGGGGCGGGCGCGTACACCTCAACTGGGGCGCCTGGGAATTCAAGGATGCGACGGCCTCCGGCGGAAGTGGCGCGGCTGTTTACGCGGGGGCGGGGTCGATTCACAGGGGAGCAGGCCGGGAGTTCCTGGGTCTCGCGGGCCGGAACCTGACGCGCGAAAACGCAAGAACAGCCGCCAGTGGGTTTGCTCCGATCGGAACGGGGGCGATAGCAACAGTAGAGGATGCCTGGATTTCGCGAAGTTCCGGCACCTGGCGGGAGGACCAGAGACACGGATTCCTGCGGGTACGGCGGGGACCGGACACGATCGGGACATTCGAGATCGTCGAGATCGATCTGGCTCTTGGCCGCGCCAGGCTTTCGGACGAGGCACTGGGCCTCGTTCAACCCGGAGACACGTTCCAGGGCGTCCACAGGGTGGGTGCCCTTGCTGTCACGGGTGGTGCACGGTTCGAATCGGCGGACGTGGTCGAGGTGGAATCGGGATCAGTGGACGCGGCCTCGACATTCGAGAGTAATGGGATCTCGATTCAGACTCCGCCGGAACAAAACTGCGGTCCAGTCCCGGCAACAAGTGGATCCCCGGAAGTGAACTCCAGGAAGACAAGCGGTTCGCCGCACGCAGCGGGAGTGCCCGGAAGGCAGCGAGCCACTTCTCCAACCCGAACATGGTATCCGGGTGCCTCGCGCCCGGGCAGGGAGCGTTAGCCATGAAACGAGCCTTCTCTGTTTACGCGGTATCCGTCCTCGGTATGATGACCGCACTTGATGCGTGGGGGCAGAAGCCAGTCTTCGAGACTCCCCTGGTGGTGGAGCGGAAGGTTCGCGAACTGGGCCCTCTGGGAACGGTCGAGTTCGAAGCCCCCGCGGTCAAGGAGTACTACTTTGGGAGTTCTCTCGTGGTGGTACGGGGCGGAGGCGCTCGGGCAATCGTGGACTTTGCGAAGCGAGACTACACGGAAGTCAATGAAAAGGCGGGAACGTACTGGAGTCTCTCCTTTGGCCGGATGAGAGAACTGAGGGAGAGGCTCGCGAAGGCGGAAGGACTTCCGGCTTCCGAGCGAAAGGATCCGGTCGCCCTCGCCAGTAAGCCGGCGATCAAGATAGAGGAATTGGGCTCGGGCAAGCCCGGGCTTCTGGGTTCCCCCGGGGTCAGGCACCTGCGGGCGTCTGTAGAGGGAACGAGAATACAGGCGGAGGCCTGGTTCGACCCGTCGGTCCGATTCGGAGCGTTGGCGGTCGAGGGGCTTCAGGCGTTCGACGACGCGGTTGGAGCCGGAGACGGTTCCCGGCTCGCCGATCTTTCCAGAGCGTTGCGAGCAGCCGGAAATGGGGCCTTCATGACGTCCTCGCGGCGGCCGGTGATGGTTCGAGATAGTGTGCAGGATCGCATCATGGAAGAGACGGCCAGTCACCTTGAACGGCTGGATGCCTCGCCCGTGCACCTGTTGAAACTCCCGGAGAACTTGAAACGGGTTCCTGCTCCCCTCGAGAGTCTCGTGCTCTTTGCGGAAGAAGAAGCGGCGCTTCAAGGGCGCGGAAGGTAGGAGGGGCCGATGTTTCGACAGGCCTTCCCGCCCAGGCGCCCGGTATTGGGCCTCGTGCTCTTTCTCGCCCTTCTCCCTTCCCTCGCCCTCTCCCAAAATCCGGACCCCTTCTCCCTCGGCCCGCTCAGCCCTTACGCGGTCTTCT